>Ga0233398_1000019_pt1 | contig 192115 bp, 129 predicted proteins | sample 38DmetaG_FD_182697 | JGI IMG/M metagenome (GOLD analysis project Ga0233398, IMG submission 182697) | Seawater microbial communities from Monterey Bay, California, United States - 38D | ecosystem: Environmental > Aquatic > Marine > Coastal | place: USA: California | collected 2016-10-02
CCTGTAGAAAAAGTAGGAGCAACTTTAAGAGCTTCTATGACAGCCATGAAAGTTATAAAAACTTCATAGATATTTAATATTCTAAAATTTATAAAAACCTGTCAGAGTTTAAATTTTTGACAGATTTTATAGTTTTGACTCTCAAAAAATTAACTTAGAAAACGAAATTGTTTTCGTTAATAGTATTAGAATTATAAGGTCTTTTGATACATTTTTAGTTAATTTTGAGTCTAATAAATTCAATTATGAACTAATTGAAAAAATAAAAAATATGGAAACTACATTTAAAGAAATTCCAAAAAAGCATCAAATCTCAGAATTAACTATACAAAATACTTATTTAGTTGATGGTGAGTTAAAGAAGTGGAGTGGAGAAATGGCGAATGTTTATTCTACAATTTCATCAACAGAAAAATATAAACCAACTTTATTAGGTAAAGTACCTAACTTATCAGAAAATGAAGCATTAGAAGCATTAAACTCTGCTTACAAAGCCTATGATAAAGGTCAAGGATTATGGCCAACAATGAGAGTTGTAGATAGAATTGAATGTATGGAAGAATTTGCAGAGCAAATGAAAACCAAACGTGATGAAGTTGTTAAATTATTAATGTGGGAAATAGGAAAATCTTTAGCTGATTCTGAGAAAGAGTTTGATAGAACAGTAGAATACATTTATGATACTATAGAAGATTATAAGAAAATGGATAGAAACTTTGCTAAGTTTGAAAAGCATAGTGGAGTTCATGCTCATATAAGACGTGGTCCTTTAGGAGTTGTCTTATGTTTAGGGCCTTATAATTACCCTTTGAATGAAACATTTGCTTTGTTAATTCCTGCTTTAATTATGGGAAATACAGCAGTGTTTAAACCAGCAAAACATGGTGTTTTATTACTTACTCCTCTTTTAGAAGCATTTCAAAATTCTTTTCCAGAAGGTGTAGTTAATATCATTTATGGAAGAGGTAGAGTATTGGCTACTCCTATAATGAAAACTGGTAAAGTAGATGTTTTAGCATTAATAGGAAATAGTAAATCTGCTAATGCAATTCAAGCAAATCATCCATATAAAAATAGATTACGTTTAGTGTTAGGTTTAGAAGCTAAAAACCCAGGAATTATTTTACCAGATGCAGATCTAGATTTAGCGATTGATGAGTGTATTACAGGTTCTACTTCTTTTAATGGACAACGTTGTACAGCTTTAAAAGTGTTATATGTACATGAACATATAGTTGATAAATTTAACAAGCGTTTTGCTGAAAGAGTAGATGCTTTAAAATATGGTAATCCATGGGAAGAAGGTGTTAAATTAACTCCTTTGCCTGAGCCAGGCAAACCTGCTTATATTCAAGAATTAATTGATGATGCTATAGAAAAAGGAGCAAAAATCATCAATAAAAAAGGAGGTGAGACTTCAGAAAACTATATTTATCCTGCTGTTTTATATCCTGTTTCTAAAGATATGAGGGTTTATGAAGAAGAACAATTTGGTCCTGTTATACCTATAGTATCTTTTAAAAACATTCAAGAGCCTTTAGATGATATGGCTGACTCTAATTATGGGCAACAAGTAAGTGTATTTGGAAGTGATACTAGAACTTTAGCTCCTTTAATAGATACTCTTGTAAATTTAGTTTGTAGAGTAAATTTAAATAGCGCTGCTCAAAGAGGGCCAGATGTATATCCATTTACAGGAAGAAAAGACTCTGCAGTTTCTACTTTAAGTGTTCATGATGCATTACGTTCTTTTTCTATAAGAACTTTTGTTGCTTCAAAGAATACAGCATATAACAATGCTATTTTACAAGAATTGTTAGATAAAAAAGCATCCAATTTTATAAGTACTGATTATATTTTGTAATTATAATTAATCATATTTATAAGCCTCTTTTTAAGAGGCTTTTTTATTGGAACGATTTTTGGTATTAGTTCATAATTAATCAAGCTAAATGAAAAAACTTTTTTTGATTTTATGTATTGTTCTTCAAACTAAATCTTTTTCTCAAGATAAACCAGGAAGAGCCTTTTTTACTGGAAATATAAATTTTGTTTTAGGTGTTAATGAAAATTATACCCTTTTTCAACAAGATGATGATGAGTCTCTAATTATACCAACAGCAATTTTTGCGAGAATAGGTTTTGGTTATGAGTTTAAAAAAAGAGTTGCAATAAGTTTTAATTCAGGTTATGATTACCATTGGAATTATGCTGTTAGTGCGATTCCTGCCTTTGGTAGTTTACAATTTAACTTATGGAGAAATGGAAATGATGTTTTTTTTATAGATACTAGTTATGGTAAAATGTTTAGAATGTCTAAAAATTATGTAGATGGTAATTATTATGGTCTTGGTTTAGGTTATCAAATAGCAGGAGAAAATAGATGGAATACAGTAATTCGTTTTGATTTACATAGAAAAGGTATTATAGGATTTAAGAACAATAGGCTAGACAGTTTTTCTATTGGTATAGGATTCTCATTTTTCTAAGTCATATTTTATAAAAAGAAAAACCTCGCAATTTGCGAGGTTTTCTATTTTAGTTTTCTGTTTTCAGAAATAATATGTTGAATTATCCTAAAGTAACTCTTTTAAATCCAGTTACTTCAACATTACCATAAGTCTTTACATATTCTGCAACATTTTTCTTATCATCCTTAATAAAAGTTTGATCTAATAAACATTGTTCTTTATCTAAAGTAGTATTGTCAGAGATAAATCTTTCCATTTTACCTGGTAAAATTCTATCCCAGATTTTTTCTGGTTTTCCTTCAGCAGCTAATTCAGCTTTTGCAGCTTCTTCAGCTTCAGCTAAAACTTCATCAGATAATTGAGACATAGAGATGTATTTTGGTACATTTTTTAATGTTTTACCTAATCTACCTAATTCTATGTTCTCTTTTTCAATTTCTGCAATTCTAGCTTCAGTTTCAGAAGCAACAAATGCAGGGTCAAAATCTTTATAAGATAAAGTTGTTGCACCCATAGAAGCCACTTGCATAGCTATATCTTTAGCTAAAGTTTCAGCATTATCTACAGCTGCAGATAAACCTACTAAAGCAGCAATTTTACCAATGTGAGTGTAAGCACCAACATAAGCAGCTTCAATTTTTTCAAAAGCTGTAATGTCTAACTTTTCACCAATAACACCAGTTTGTTCAACTAATTTGTCAGCAACAGTCATACCACCAAAATCAGCAGCTAAGAAAGATTCTTTACTGTCATGATTTAATGCGATATCTGCAAACTCACCAGCTAAAGCTACAAATTTTTCGTTTTTACCAACAAAGTCAGTTTCACAAGCTAATACAATTGCAACACCTTCTGTGTTTGTATTGTTAATTCTTGTTACTGCAACACCTTCTGTAGATTCTCTATCAGCTCTTTTTGCAGCGATTTTTTGACCTTTTTTACGTAAAATATCAATTGCTTTATCGAAATCACCTTCTGCTTCTACTAATGCCTTTTTACAGTCCATCATTCCAGCTCCAGTAGCGTCTCTTAATTTTTTTACGTCAGCAGCACTAATTTTTGCCATTTTTAATCTTTTTTTAGAAATTTATGTTTCTATTTATTAAAATTATTTTTTCTCTTCTGTTGCAACTTCTTTTGCTTCAGCCTTTGGAGCTTCCTTTTTTGGAGCATCTTTAGCCTCTTTTGCTTTGTCTTTATCAGCTTTTCTTTCTGATAAACCTTCTGCAATAGCATCAGTTACAAAACCTAAAACTTTATCAATAGATTTAGAAGCGTCATCATTTGCTGGTATAACATAATCTACCTGTCTTGGGTCAGAGTTTGTATCTACCATTGCAAAGATTGGGATATTTAATTTTTGAGCTTCTGCTACTGCAATGTGCTCTTTCTTAATATCGATTACAAATAATGCACCTGGTAAACGAGTCATATCAGATATAGAACCTAAGTTCTTTTCTAATTTTTCTCTTTGACGATTAATTTGTAATTTTTCTCTTTTAGATAAAGCGTCAAAAGATCCGTCAGTTTTCATTCTATCAATAGAAGCCATTTTTTTAACAGCTTTTCTAATAGTAACGAAATTAGTTAACATACCACCTGGCCATCTTTCTGTAATGTAAGGCATGTTTACAGCTTTTGCTTTATCTGCAACTATATCTTTTGCTTGTTTTTTTGTAGCAACAAATAAAATTTTACGACCAGAGTTTGCAATCTTCTTTAAAGCTGCAGAAGTCTCTTCTATTTTTGCTGCTGTTTTATACAAATCAATGATGTGTACACCATTTCTTTCTGTATAAATATAAGGAGCCATGTTAGGATCCCACTTTCTAGTTAAGTGTCCAAAGTGTACACCACTATCTAATAATTCTTGAATGTTAATGTTTGCCATTTTAAAATGTGTTTACTTTCTGTTTTTGAAATCAATGGTTAAGTAGTCTTTTGGAGTCTTAACCATTTAGATACTAAACTGTTATTAATATTTGATAACAGTCTCTTAATGTAAATAGTTGCTGAATTTCTTTCGGCAAATAATTAACGTTTAGAGAACTGGAATTTCTTACGTGCTTTCTTCTGACCGAATTTCTTACGCTCAACCATTCTTGGATCACGAGTTAATAATCCTTCTGGCTTAAGTACAGCTTTGTGTTCTTCATTAATAGAAACTAATGCTCTAGTAATTGCTAAACGAATTGCTTCAGCTTGTCCTGTAACACCACCTCCGTAAACATTAACTTTAATATCGTAAGACGTTAAGTTTTCTGTTAACATTAAAGGTTGTTGAACTTTATATTGTAAAGTACCTGTTGTAAAGTAGTCTTTATAATCTTTTTTGTTTACTGTAATATTACCTTTTCCTTCAGAAAGATAAATACGTGCTACAGCAGTTTTTCTTCTACCTATTTTGTGAACTGTATCCATTATTTATAATCGTTAAGGTTAATAGCTTTAGGTTCTTGACCTGCTTGTTTGTGCTCTGAACCTGCATATACATACAAGTTTCTGTATAAAGCGCTACCTAATTTGTTTTTTGGTAACATTCCTTTTACTGCTTTTTCGATTAATCTTGTAGGATCTTTATCGAACATTTCTGTTGCAGTTAACGATCTTTGACCTCCTGGATATCCTGTGTGTCTGATGTAAGATTTATCAGTCCACTTTTTACCTGTAAGGTTAATTTTCTCTGCGTTGATAATAACCACGTTATCTCCACAATCTACGTGAGGAGTATAGTTTGGCTTGTATTTACCTCTAATTAGCTTAGCTACTTTAGAAGCTAGACGACCCAACGTTTGCCCGTCTGCATCAACTAAAACCCACTCCTTATTTACTGTAGAAGCGTTTGCTGATACTGTTTTGTAACTTAATGTGTTCATAATTACACTTTTAGTCTTTGTTCTTTGTTAATAATTTATTTTTTCCTTAAAAAAGGAGTGCAAATGTACCGCTTTTTATTTGATTGACAAATAGCGTTTTAAAATATTATCTATAAAGTTATATGATGTTCTTATATCTAAGAATTATTAACAAAAACTTAAGAAATTAGAAACTTACTTTTGCATTGCGATTTTAGAAATAATGTTTTCATTGTATTTACAGAGCAAACTAACCCAACAAAATGAAATTTTTTCCATATTTTTTCACATTAATTTTTTTACTCTCTTTTAATTTATTTTCTCAAGAAAAAAAGATTTCTAAAAGAATTTATACTACAAAAAAACTAGTAAAGAAGCCTGTAATTGATGGATTTATTAATGATGAAGCTTGGAATGTAGTAGAATGGTCATCAGATTTTACTCAAAAAGATCCAGATGAAGGTAAACCACCAACATATCAAACAAAATTTAAAGTAATGTATGATGCTAAATATCTTTACGTTGCTATTAGAGCTTTTGATGATGAACCAGAAAAAATAGAAAGACGATTAAGTAGAAGAGATGGTTTTCAAGGAGATAGAGTAAATGTAATTATTGATAGCTATCATGATAAAAGAACAGCTTTTGTTTTTACGACAACTGCTGCTGGTGTGAAAGGAGAAGAATTTGCTTCTCAAAATGGAGAAAACTGGGATGATAGTTGGAACCCAATTTGGTATACAAATGCCAAAATAGATGATAAAGGCTGGACTGCTGAAATGAAAATTCCTTTTAGTCAATTACGATTTGGAAAAGCAGAAGAACAAATTTGGGGTTTTAATATAAACAGAACTATTTTTAGGTTACAAGAACGTTCTTTATGGCAAAGGATTCCAAACGACCAAGCAGGCTTTATAAGTGAAGCAGGTGAATTACATGGTTTAAAAAATCTAATTTCCCAAAAACAACTAGAAATTCAGCCTTTTAGAGTTTTACAATATGATAAATATCCACCAGAAGCAGGTAATCCATTTAGAACTGGTAAAGACTTTAGAGCAAATTTTGGGTTAGATGCTAAAATTGGAATAACAAATGATTTAACTTTAGACTTAACTGTTAATCCAGATTTTGGTCAAGTTGAAGCAGATCCAGGAGCAATTGCTTTAGATGGATTTCAAATTTTCTTTAGAGAACAAAGGCCATTTTTTGTAGAAAACAGCAATATTTTTGATTATCAATTTGCTAATGGTAGTGATAATGTTTTTTATAGTAGAAGAATTGGTAGAAATCCTCATAGAAGTGCAAATTTAGCCAATGGAGAATTTTCAGATGAACCTCAAAACTCAAGAATTTTAGGTGCAGCAAAATTTTCAGGTAAAACTAGAGATGGTTGGTCTATTGGAATTTTGGAAAGTGTGACAGGAAATGAATACGCAGAAATTAGACAAACAGATGGTAGCTCTAGAGAAGAAATTGTAGAACCTCTTACCAATTATTTTGTTACTCGAGTCCAAAAAGATTTTAACGAAAGAAATTCTTTTGTAGGTGGAATTTTCACAGCTACAAATAGACATTTAAATGGAGATTTTAATGAATTACACAAGGCTGCTTATGCAGGAGGATTAGACTTTCAGCATAATTGGAAAAATAGAGAATACTATATAGATGGTAACATGATCTTTAGTCATGTTTTAGGAAGTAAAGAAGCTATTACAGCTACACAACAAACGTTACGTCATAATTTTCAAAGAACAGATGCAACACATGTTTCTGTAGATACAGACAGAACATCATTAACAGGAACAGGAGGTAGATTTGAATTTGGAAAAGTTGGTGGTGAAAAATGGAGGTATAGTACTGGAGTAATTTGGAGATCTCCAGAATTAGAATTGAATGATGTTGGTTTTTTAAGAAGAACAGATCAAATTTTACAATTTTTAAATGTTGATTATTTGTGGTTAGTTCCAACAGATACATACAGAAACATGTCTATAAATGCAGAGCAGTTATCTGAATATGATTTTCAAGGAAATGTAAATAGATTACGTTACGAATTAGCTGGTAATATCAATTGGATTAACAACGAAAGAACAAGATTAGGTATAGGTGCAAACTTTTCTAGATTTGACAACTTTTTCTTAAGAGGAGGCCCAAGATGGAGGTCTGCAAATTCTAGATATATTTTTACATCATTTAATTCTGATAATGGAAAAAAGTTTGCCTTTAGTTTTGGGTATACTAATGTACATTCAGACGAAGATGTTTTCAGTAGAAACAGATTTAGAATAGGTTTTTCTTATCAGCCTTTTGATGCTCTTAATATCTCTTTAAATAATGAGTTAGAAATTACTAAAGATCGTTCACAATATGTAACAACAACCTCTTTTGGAAATGATAGCAGGTATATTTTAGGAACAATAAATAACGACGAACTAAGTACAACATTACGTTTTACTTATAGTTTAAATCCAAATTTATCAATTCAGTTTTATGGACAGCCTTTTATCTCAAGAGGAAGATTCTCTGACTTTAAATTTGTAAATATAGCTGCTGCAGATAAATTTACAGATAGAGTTAATATTTACAATCAAAATCAAATTACAAATCAAAATAACATTTATAATATAGATGAAGATTTAGATGGTAATTTAGATTATACTTTCGAAAATCCAGATTTTTCTTTTGTACAATTACAAACAAATTTAGTTATGAGGTGGGAATATATACCTGGCTCAGAATTATTTTTAGTTTGGTCTAGAGGTTCTGTAGGAAGTACAGATGTAGATGATGATTTAGTAGATAGCGTTTCTGACCAAGTGTTTAGAGCACCAGCAAATGACACCTTTTTATTAAAGTTTACTTACAGATTTAGAAGGTAGATTAATCTATTAATTTAATAGAAGATGCAATAAACTTACCTTCTTTTATTTTACCTGATATATTACCCTTTCTAATAACGTTACAAAAGCCTGTATTTTCATCATGGGCATCACCAAAGTCATCAATACCAAATCCTTCTACAAAATAGGCTTTGTTATCTATTTTAACTGCTAAATCACAACCATCAGCTTCTAATTTAAATTGGCATTGACCACAAGAAATTTCTGCGGTTTGATTTATTTCTTCTTTAGTATTACAAGAAAATAGCATAATTACTATAAATAAGGATAATAATTTTTTCATTTTCGTATTAGTTTTTATCTTTAATCTTTAACCAATCATCATAAGTTACAACTCTTTTTTCTTCAGATGTTTTTGTTGTTCCTGGAAGTACTCCTATAAACTCAAGATAATGCCCATCTGGATCATTAAAATAAATTGAAATAGCAGGCATCCAATAAAAAACCATTGGTTGTTCGTTATCATCTTGTAAAAAGTTCCAGTAGTTAAGATTATGAGATTTTAAAAATTAATAGATTCATTTAAAACCCATTTAGGATCACATTGAAAAGCAAAGTGTCTTAGGTCTATTTCCTCTTTTTCTTTTTCCCATAAACCCAGCATGGCTTTTTTATCTTCACCTATCCAAAAAAAGGATGCTCTTCTTTCATTTTCTAAACGACATTGTTTTAAACCAAGAACATTTTTATAAAACTCTATGGAACGCTCTAAATTTTCAACAAATAAATGTGTTTCATAAAGTCCTAGAATCATATCTTTTTCTGATTTAATTTAATTCTTACCTCCCCATGAATCTCTTAATCCAACAGTTTTGTTAAATACTAATTTTTCTGGAGTAGCATCATCATCTACATTAAAATAGCCTAATCTTTGAAACTGAAATCGCTCTCCAATTTTTGCAGATTGTAAACTTGGCTCTACAAAAGCTTCAATAATTTCTAAAGAATTTGGGTTTATAAATTCCATGTAATTTTTGTCTTTATGAGCGTCTGGAGCTTCATCTAAAAACAACCTATCATAAGCTCTAACTTCTGCTTTTACTGCATGTTTTACAGAAACCCAATGTAATGTACCTTTAACTCGTCTTGTGCTTTCTGGAGTTCCACTTCCAGATTTACTTAGCTCATCATAATTACACTGAATTTCGATAATATTACCATCTGCGTCTTTGGTACAACTTTCGGCTTTTATGATATAAGCATTTTTTAATCGAACTTCTTTACCCAGTTTTAATCTAAAAAACTTCTTATTAGCTTCTTCTCTAAAATCTTCTTTTTCTATATACAATTCTCTAGAAAAAGGAACTTCTCTAAACCCTGCACTTTCATCTTCTTGATTGTTTTCTGCTTGTAACATTTCTTCCTTACCTTCAGGATAGTTAGTAATTACTACTTTAACAGGATCTAAAACTGCCATAACTCTATTTGCAGTTTTGTTTAGATCTTCTCTAATTTTAAATTCTAAAAGAGCAACATCAATTACATTTTCACGTTTAGATACTCCAACAGTTTCTACAAAACTTCTAATAGATGCAGGTGTATAACCACGTCTTCTTAAACCAGAAATAGTTGGCATTCTTGGGTCATCCCAGCCAGAAACAATTCCTTCTTCTACCAATTTAAGTAACTTACGTTTACTCATTATGGTATAACTTAAGTTTAATCGAGAAAATTCTCTTTGTTTTGGAGGTAGAGGTAATTTACTAGAACTGTAATTATATACATTATCTCTAAACCAATTATATAGCTCTCTATGAGGTTTAAATTCTAAAGAACATAATGAGTGAGATATTTGTTCAATATAATCACTCTCTCCATGAGTCCAATCATACATAGGATAAATACACCATTCATCCCCTGTTCTATGATGAGATTTATACATAATTCTATACATTAATGGATCTCTCATTAACATATTAGGAGAACTCATGTCTATTTTTGCACGTAAAACATGTTCTCCTTCTTTAAACTTACCTTCTTTCATTCCTTGGAATAATTCCAAGTTTTCCTGCACACTTCTATCTCTAAAAGGACTATTAGTTCCTGCTTCTGTTGGTGTACCTTTTTGGATACGCATTTCTTCAGAAGTTTGTGAGTCTACATAGGCTTTACCATCTTTTATCAATAAAATAGCCCAATCATAAAGTTGTTGAAAATAATCTGAAGAATAACATTCATTTGCCCAATTATAACCTAACCATTTAATATCTCTTTTTATAGCATCTACATATTCTTGCTCTTCTTTAGCAGGATTTGTATCATCAAAACGTAAGTTTACAGGTGCATTATATTTTTCGCCCAAACCAAAACTAATACCAATAGCTTTTGTATGGCCAATATGCAAATATCCATTAGGTTCAGGAGGAAAACGAAAATGTAATTGTTCTTTTGACATTCCGTTTGCCAAATCTTCCTCTATAATATGCTCTAAAAAATTAAGCGATTTATTTTCTTCAGACATTAGTTTATCCATAAAAATTAGGCAACAAAATTACATAAAATATTACACAGCTATTTATTATCTTGTAACAAAAATAGTATTTCAACAACTTATAAATAAACAAAAGAAATTATGAGCAATCAAATAAGAAACTACACTTGTCCAAAATGTAATAACAAAACATATAAATTAGGACAAATGAGAGCAACAGGTGGAACTTTATCGAAGATATTTGATATTCAAAATCAAAAATTTACTAGTGTTACTTGTGAAAAATGCACCTATACAGAGTTTTATAAAACTAAAACAAGTGCTATTAGTAATGTTTTTGACTTTTTCACTTCTTAATACTACCAGTTAAAGTTTTCTAAAAGTAGTTTTTAGTGCTTATTTATTGTCGTATTTTTGCACTATGAAGAAAGAAGCTAAAAAACCAGATTTAGTTGTTTTTAATGAAGAAGAACAAAAATATGATGCTGCATTAAAACCATATGGTACATCTGCAAGTTCACCAGTAATACAACCATTAAATACTGCAAGTTGGAAAAATGATGGTATACAGCGTGTAAATAAGCAATTAAAATCAAAATTTGATGAAGTAAAAGCTCAATATGAGGAGCTAATGCAGAAATTTCAGTACAATGATTTGGTGTATAATGCAAAATTTAGCTTTGAACCTAATATTGGTGAAATTTATCATTTATATAATAATAAAAAACAGGAATCATTTTTATCAATTATTGCTCCAGAACAATGTAGTTTTCAATATTTAGGATCTTTTAGACTAAATTCAGATAAAATGTGGGAAAAGATAGTATCAGAGTCAAATCAAGAAGAATAAATGGGAATAATACAAGTAAACAATATTAAATTATATGCATATCATGGCTGTTTAGAAGAAGAAGCAAAAATAGGTTCTTGGTATAGAGTAGCAGTAGAAGTTAAAGCAGATTTAAAAAAGTCTGCAAAAACAGATAATTTAAAGGATACTGTAGATTATGTTCATTTAAATCTAATTGTAAAAGAAGAAATGGCAATTAGATCAAAACTTTTAGAAGAAGTTGCTCAAAGAATTTTAGATCGTTTTTTTAAAGAAATACCATTGATTAATAAAGCAAAAATAGAGGTAGCTAAAATTAACCCGCCAATAGGAGGAAATGTCGAAGAAGTCGTAATTATTTTAACAAAAAAACGATAAGATTAAAAAATACTTGTACTAATTGTAAATTTACGTAAATTTGCAATCCTTAAAATACACTTAAGGTGTCGTGGCCGAGTGGCTAGGCAGTGGTCTGCAACACCATCTACAGCGGTTCGAATCCGCTCGACACCTCAATTTTTTTAAACCCTTAACTTTAATTTGTTAAGGGTTTTTTATGAAAGAACATAAATGTAATAAATTTAAGTTCTTTGGACTAATTAAAAAAAAGCCACTAACTTACCAACAAAATCTACATTCTTTTTCAAAGTTTATGTTGTACGATTTTACCTACTATTTTTGATATTTGATAAATTCGATTCTCTATTTAAAATTATTAAACAAACGCTTAGCAAACTATACTTAGCACTTAATTTTAAACATTATTTTAGAATATTTCTGTTGTAAAATTTAAACTTTAAATATTCTTGCAAATTTAGTGTTTTAAAGAATCTCAATAAGACTAAGTGAAAAAGCTTATTATTGATTAAAAAGAAAATGTTTAATTGTTTCTTAGGATATAATTTTTTATAAAAAAACAGATAGTACAGGATATTAAAAATATGCTTTAAGTTTATGTTTATAGCTTAAATAAATCAACTAATAAATGAGTAAAATAATAGTATTAACAGGAGCAGGAGGAGTTCTATGTAGCACAATGGCTAAGGCACTTTCAGAACAAGGAAATAAAATAGCTGTATTAGATTTAAGAGTGGGAGCAGCAAACAAAGTTGCAGAAGAAATTAAGGCTGCTGGTGGTGATGCAATTGGTGTTGCAGCTAATGTTTTGGAAAAGGATTCTTTAGAAAAAGCAAAACAAGTTGTAAACAATACTTTTGGTAAAGTAGATGTTTTAGTAAATGGAGCAGGAGGTAACCACCCTTTAGGTACAACGTCTAACCCGTTTTTTGCAATGGAAGATTTGCAAAATGCAACAGAAGGTTTTAAAACTTTCTTTGATTTAGATCCAAAAGGAATTGAGTTTACATTTAATTTAAACTTCTTAGGATCTTTAATTCCTACGCAAGTTTTTGCAACAGATATGGTGGGTAGAGAAGGATGTTCTATCCTAAACATTTCTTCGATGAATGCATTTACTCCATTAACAAAAATACCAGCTTATAGTGGTGCAAAAGCAGCTATATCAAATTTTACACAATGGTTGGCAGTACATTTTTCTAAAGTAGGTATCCGTGTAAATGCGTTAGCACCAGGGTTTTTCTTAACAGATCAAAACCGTGCTTTATTAACGAATGAGGATGGTAGCCTAACTCAAAGAGGGCAGCAAATTATAGATCAAACTCCAATGGGACGTTATGGAACGCCTGATGATTTAATTAGTGCTACTTTATTTTTATGTGATGATGCATCAGCATTTGTAACAGGAATTGTAATTCCAATAGATGGTGGATTTGCAGCATACAGTGGAGTTTAAGAATTGCTAATTTTTAAAGAAAAATAAAAATGATTCAAAATTTAGAACAAACTTGGCGTTGGTATGGACCAAACGATCCAGTTTCTTTATCAGACATAAAACAATCAGGAGCAACAGGTATTGTTTCTGCTTTACATCATATTCCAAATGGAGAAGTTTGGACGGTAGAAGAAATTACCAAAAGAAAAGAGATTATAGAAAGCGTTGGCTTAACCTGGTCTGTGGTAGAATCTGTGCCCATTCACGAAAATATAAAAACAAAATCAGGAGATTATCAATTTTATATTGATAATTATAAGCAAACACTTTTAAATTTAGGTGAATGTGGTATTGATATTGTTTGTTACAACTTTATGCCAGTGTTAGATTGGACTCGTACCAATTTAGATTACGAAGTGTCTGATCAATCTACAGCTTTACGTTTTGAAGCAGCTGCTTTTGCGGCTTTCGAATTGTATTTGTTAAAACGCCCAGGAGCAGAAGAAGCCTATACTGATGAAGAAAAACAAAAAGCTGCTGAGTATATCAAGAATACTTCTGAGGAGGAACAAACCAAGTTAGTAAGAAATATTATTGCAGGTTTACCAGGAGCAGAAGAAGGATATACCTTAGAGGAGTTTAATCAGATTTTAGCAACGTACAAAAATATTGGTCCTAAAGAACTGAAAGCAAATCTATTTTCTTTCTTATCAGAAATTATTCCAGCTGCAGAGCAAGCAGGTGTGTTGATGTGCATTCATCCAGATGATCCACCATTTCCAATTTTAGGATTACCTAGAGTGGTTTCTACAGAACAAGATATCGAAGATATTTACAATGCAGTGCCTTCTCAAAATAACGGATTAACATTTTGTACAGGTTCTTTTGGGGTAAGAGCAGATAACGATTTAGCTGGAATGGTAGAGCGTTTAGGAAATAGAATTCACTTTATTCATTTACGTGCTACAAAACGGGATGAAGAAGGAAATTTCCACGAAGCAGATCATTTAGATGGTGATGTAGATATGTATGCTGTTATGAAAGCGTTAATTTTAGAGCAACAAAAAAGAATTGGAGCAGGAAGACAAGATGTAAGAATGCCTTTTAGACCCGATCATGGTCATAAAATGTTAGACGATTTAAAAAAGAAAACCAATCCTGGGTATTCAGGAATAGGACGTTTACGTGGTTTGGCTGAATTAAGAGGCTTAGAACTAGGGATTAGACGTTCATTATAATAAAATAAAAACCTCGTGGGTTTTTAAAACCTGTTAGGTCTAAATCAAAAAATAAAAAACAAAAACTATGGCAACAACTTTCGAAACAAGATATGCTTCAAATCCGCAAGCAGTAAAAAAATACGACACACAAGAATTAAGAGACGAATTTTTAGTTCCAGATTTAATGCAACCTGGAAGCATCAAATGGGTATATACGCATTATGATAGATATATGGCTGGTGGAGCAGTACCAACTTCAGAAGCATTAATTTTAGAAACAATAGATCCTTTAAAAGCTGAATACTTTTTAGAAAGAAGAGAAGTTGGTGTTATAAACACTGGTGGAACAGGAACTATTATTGCGGATGGTGAAGAATTTAAAATGTTACATAAAGATGCATTGTATCTTGGTAAAGGAGTAAAAGAGGTTGTTTTTAAAAGTGATGATGCAAACAATCCTGCAAAATTCTATATGAATTCTGCTCCTGCACATACGGCTTATCCCACAAAGCAAGTTACAAAAGCAGATGCAAATAAAATTGAATTGGGTAGTTTAGAAACGGCAAATCATAGAACAGTAAACCAAATGATTATTGGTGGAATTGTAACAACTTGCCAATTACAAATGGGAATGACAGAATTAAAAACAGGTTCTGTTTGGAATACGATGCCAGCTCACGTTCATGACAGAAGAATGGAGATCTACTATTATATGGATATTATGGATGAGCAAGCGGTTTGTCACTTTATGGGAGAACCTCAAGAAACACGTCATATTTGGATGCAAAATCACGAAGCTGTTATTTCTCCACCTTGGTCTATTCATTCTGGTTCAGGAACTTCAAATTATACATTTATTTGGGGTATGGCAGGTGAAAACTTAGACTATAATGATATGGATGTTGCAAAAATTACAGATTTAAGATAAAAAATATGTCTCAAACATTATTTGATATTACAGAAAAAGTAGCTTTAGTAACAGGTTCTACGCATGGTTTAGGAATGTCTATGGCTATGGGGTTAGGAAAAGCAGGAGCTACTATTGTAGTTAACGGAAATTCATCACAAGAAAAAATAGACAAAGCAGTTGCTATGTATAAAGAAGCAGGCATCAATGCTGTTGGTTATAAATTTAATGTAACTGATGAAGCTCAAGTTAAAGAAAGCATTGCTAAAATTGAAGCTGAAGTTGGCAATATTGATATTTTAGTGAATAATGCAGGAATCATTAAAAGAACCCCACTTGCTGATATGGAGGTTGCCGATTTTAAACAAGTGATTGATGTCGATTTAGTAAGTCCTTTTATTGTATCTAAACATGTAATTAAAGGAATGATGGCTCGTAAAGCAGGGAAAATCATCAACATTTGCTCTATGATGAGCGAATTGGGTAGAAATACTGTTGGAGCTTACGCAGCAGCTAAAGGTGGTTTGGTAATGCTAACTAAAAATATGGCTACAGAATGGGCGCGTTTTGGTATACAGGTAAACGGAATTGGACCTGGGTATTTTGCAACTTCGCAAACGGCTCCAATTAGAGTAGATGGACATCCTTTTAACGATTTTATCGTAAACAGAACACCTGCAAAAAAATGGGGGGATCCAGATGATTTAGCAGGAGCAGCAGTATTCTTATCATCTAAAGCAAGTGATTTTGTAAACGGACATATTTTATATGTTGATGGTGGAATTTTAGCAACAATAGGGAAACCTTCAAACGAAGAATAAAGTGAGAAAAATAGTACTTTTTTTGGTTTTACTTTTAGTTTTTACATCTTGTAAAGTAAGTCAAGAAGTAATATCAACAATTACTGTAAAAAACACTCTAAATATTGATCGAAATTTTGAAACAATTGAGATAGATATTTCTGGAGTAGCTTCAGATAAAGTGTCTGATTTAGTAGTTTTAGATACGGACAATGAGATTGTTACATCTCAAATAGTAGATGCTGATTTAGATGGTAAAAATGATGTAATTTTATTTCAACCAACTTTAAAAGCAAATCAATCTAAAAAGTATTCAATAGCAGTTTCTAAAATTAATAGACAAATAGATACAGCCTATTGTTATTCGCGTTTTGTACCTGAAAGAACAGATGATTATACTTGGGAAAATAATAAAGTTGCTTTCAGAACTTTTGGTCCTGTTGCACAAAAAATGAAAGAAGATGGTGTAAAAGGAGGAACTTTATCAAGTGGAATAGACGCTTGGTTAAAACGAGTAGAATATCCAATCATCAATTTATGGTATAAAAGAAATGATGAAAAATTAGGAGCTTATCATAAAGATTATGGTGAAGGTTTAGATAATTTTCACGTTGGTGTAAGTAGAGGTGTAGGAGGAACAGCTGTAAAAGTAGATACTTCGTTTTACTTTTCTAAAAACTTTACTTCTTATAAAACCATTACCACTGGACCAATTAGAACAAGTTTTGTGTTAACCTATGCTACTTGGGATGCCAATGGAAAACAAATTGATGAAACCAAACACATCTCGTTAGATTACGGTCAAAATTTATCTCGTTTTGAAATTGATGTTAAAGGAACAGAAACTATTTCAACGGGATTAACCTTGCACAAAAAGAAAGGTGTTACCAATCAAAATGATTCAAATTATTGGATTAGTCATTGGGAAACCTTAGACGATTCTGAAATAGGCACAGGTATAATCACCACTAAAACTTATTTTTCAGGTTCAGAAAAATATGTTACTACTAAAAAGGACGAGAGCAATCACTTTTTACATTTAAATGTTGTAGATAATAAAGTGGTTTTTTACAGTGGTTTTGGATGGGTAAAGAGTAAACAATTCAATAATCAACAAGATTGGGAAAACTATTTAACAGATTTTTCTAAAAAAATAAATAGTCCGTTAATTGTGACTAAAAACTAAATCAACCTTAAAAAATGAAGAAACCTCACTTTTTTCAATATCTATATGTACTAATCTTTTCAGTATTTGTTTTGGGTTGTCAATCAGAAGCTTCAATCACAACTTTAAGATTAGGTCATTCTTTAGATACGCAACACCCTGTTCATAAAGCAATGGTGATTTTAGGACAAGAAATAGAAAAACAATCACAAGGAAAATTAAAAATGAATATTTATCCAAGTGGTCAATTAGGAGGAGAAAGAGAATGTTTAGAATTGTTACAAATTGGTAGTTTGGATATTACCAAAGTTTCTGCAGCCGTTTTAGAAAACTTTATTCCAGAATACAAAGTATTTAGTGTGCCTTATATGTTTAGAGACAAAGCACATACCTTTAGTGTTTTTGATAGTGAGATAGGTGAAAGTTTATTGTTAAAAGGAGAAAAATTTAGACTTCGAGGTTTAACGTTTTATGATGCAGGTAGTAGAAGTTTTTATATGAAAGAAGCACCTATAAAATCTCCAGCAGATTTAGTAGGTAAAAAAATTAGAGTACAAAAAAGTAATATGGCTGTTGCTATGGTTAACAATTTAGGGGGTTCGCCAACACCCATTTCTTGGGGAGAGTTATATACTGCACTACAACAAGGTGTTGTAGATGGTGCAGAAAACAATCCACCAAGTTTTTACACTTCAAAACATTATGAAGTTTGTAAGTTTTATTCTTTAGATGAGCACACTGCTGTACCTGATGTTTTGTTAATTGGCACAGATACTTGGAGTCGTTTAAATGATGAGCAAAAAGAATGGATAAAAAAAGCAGTAAAAGTAAGTACAATAGCTCAACGTAAATTATGGGCAGACTCTGAGAAAGAATCTATTGCTGCAGTAAAAAAAGCAGGTGTTCAAGTTTTTTATCCCGAAAAAAAACCTTTTGAAGAACAAACCAAAGACATATTAAAACTATTTGATGGAAATGAGGAAATGAAAAGCTTAATTACTGCTATAAAAAATCAACAATAATGAGAACAAAAATTGACAGTATTTTAGAAAAGTTAGTGCTAATTATTTTAGTAATAATGTTACTAAGTGTAATTTGGCAAGTGTTTTCAAGGTTTGTGTTAAGAGCACCAAGTACCATAACTGATGAAATTTCTAGTTTCTCATTAATTTGGGTTGGGCTATTAGGAGCAGCATATGCAGCAGGTAAAAGTTTACATTTAGCTATTGATTTAATTCCAGAAGATGTTGTTAAAAAAAGACAAAGTTTGTTTAACGGAATCGTATTTGTTTCTATTGCATTTTTTGCATTTACAGTAATGATTATTGGTGGATTTAGATTGGTTCAATTAAGTTTTCAGTTCGGACAAACATCTGCAACACTAGAAATTCCTTTAGGATTTATTTATATGGTAGTACCTATTTCAGGAATTTTAATTTGCTATTATAGTATAGATACACTTTTAAATCAAAGAAAATTAAACAAAGCATAAGTTATGAATTTTGTAGAAGTCCTTATTTTAGTTATTAGCTTTTTGGTTTTCTTATCGTTAAGAGTACCAATTGCATTTGCTATAGGTTTAGCAGCTTTGTTTACCTTATTAAGTGCAATGCCTTTTTTACCAAGTGTAACCACTTTGGCGCAAAGAATGGCCACATCATTAGATAGTTTTACTTTATCTGCAATCCCATTTTTTATACTTGCTGGACAAATTATGAATCGTGGAGGAATAGCAGTCCGACTCATAAATTTTGCAAAAGCCATAGTGGGTCCACTTCCAGGTGGGTTAGCCTTTGTAAACATTGTTTCTTGTATGTTATTTGGAGCCATTTCTGGTTCTGCAGTAGCTGCAGCATCAGCAATTGGAGGTTTTATGAATCCGATGATGGAAAAAGATGGATATGACAAATCTTTCAGTGCTGCAGTAAATATTACAAGTGCAACAACAGGTTTAATTATTCCACCCAGTAATGTATTAATTGTATATTCTTTAGCAAGTGGTGGAGTTTCTATTGCAGCCTTATTTATCGCAGGTTATGTACCAGGATTATTAATTGGTTTGGCCTTAATGATTGTAGCTTTAGTGTATTCAATCATCAAAAAATATCCGACAGATAAATTGGTAGGTTTTAAAGAATTCTTTAAAAGATTTGTAGATGCATTTCCTAGTTTAATGTTATTAGTTGTGGTGATTGGTGGAATTGTAGCTGGAATTTTTACAGCAACAGAAGCATCAGCAATTGCAGTAATTTACACCTTAGTTTTAGGTTTTGTTTACAAAGAAATTACAGTAAAAGATATCTCTCCAATTTTATTGGAAACGATTAAAACCTCAGCAATTGTATTGTTGTTGGTTTCTACATCAATTGCAATGTCTTGGGTAATGAGTTATGAGAATATTCCACAAGAAATCAGTAATACTTTATTAGCAATTAGTGATAATCCAATAGTAATTTTAATCATTATCAACTTGATTTTATTATTTGTTGGTGTATTTATGGATATGACTCCTGCAGTTCTAATTTTTACACCAATATTTTTACCAATTGTAACAGAATTGGGAATGGATCCAATTCACTTTGGAATTATAATGATAATGAACTTATGTATTGGTTTATGTACACCACCAGTAGGTTCTGTGCTTTTTGTAGGTTGTAGTGTTGCCGATTTAAAAATACAACAAGTAATAAGGCCTCTATTACCTTTGTTTTTGGTGATGATTGGGGTGTTGTTGTTAATTACCTATTTCCCAGATTTAACACTGTGGTTGCCTAGAGTTTTTGATTTGGTTTAAAAGATAATTTATTCATAAATAAATCATACAAAGCCACCTAATGTAATAACTTTGCTTTTATTTATATGACACAAAATAAAGCAATTTTATATATGATTTTCAGTGCGATTGCATTTTCACTAATGGGGTCAGTGGTGAAATATTTAAGTACTTTTAATGTATATCAAGTTGTTTTTTTTAGAGCTTTAGGAACCCTGATATTTACTGTTCCATTGGTAATTAAAGCCAAAGTGCCTTTTTTTGGACGTAACAAAAAATGGCTTATTATTAGAGGAATTACAGGGGTAATCTCTTTAACTTGTTTTTTTCAGTCGTTAAATTATTTAAATATTGGTACAGCTGTTTCTTTAAGATACACAGCACCAATTTTTGCTGCTATTTTCGCACTTTTCTTTTTAAAAGAAAAAATTAAACTCATACAATGGCTGCTTTTTTTAATGGCTTTTACAGGAGTTTTAATCATTAAAGGTTTTGGTATTGACGTTGAAGCTATAGGCTTGTTTTTTGTGATTCTTTCAGCTATTTTTTTAGGGATCATTTTTGTAGTTATTCGTAGAATAGGGAACACAGAACACCCTTTAGTAATTATCAACTATTTTATGCTTATGGCTTTTACTTTCGGAGGTTTAATGTCAATAAAATATTGGGAACAACCCAGTTTGATAGAGTGGATTTTATTTATAAGTACAGGGGTTTTTGGCTATTTTGGTCAGTTGTATATGACAAAAGCTTTTCAAACTGAAGAAACCAATTTGGTTGCTCCAATAAAATATTTAGAAGTAATTTTTACAATTATTATTGGTACATTTTGGTTTTCTGATGTGTATAATGGATGGACATTATTGGGGATATTACTCATCCTTTCAGGATTGATTTATAACATTTATATCAAAAGAAAAACAACGTAGAACTTGTTATGTTTAGGTTGTAAACGTATCTAATATTTCCATCACTTTTACACCATCTTCAACTGAGCAAGGATTAGTAGTCTTTCCTAAGAAATAGTCTACAGTTTGTGCAATTAAGGGTTGTTGAACGTGTTTTGGATTCTTAAAGGAAAAAACTTCTTGTTTGTCTAATGTTTTTAAATAAACTTTTTCACCATAAAAAGAAAAGGTAATCGTTCCTTTTTCTCCATATATTTTACATTCATCTTTAACATCACTTTCTGCAGCCATAAAATTCCAAATTCCTCTAAATTGAACTCCGTTTTCAAATGCAATAATTCCGTTTACGATATCTGCTACTTTATTGTTGTGGGTTGAGGTTGAAAAACCTTCCACTTTTTCGATTTTACCAAAATAATGAAGCATCAAATCTATTTGATGTGGGCCAATATCGTGAAAATAACCCCCACCAGATGTTTCTGGTTTTAAACGCCAGTTTTCGTCCGTTTTAGCAATTACATTGTTAGTGGTTGATTGCAAAATGGTAATGTCTGCAAAAAATACTTTACCTATACAGTTTGAGTTTAGTAATTCTTTTACTTTTTGAAAAGCAGGTAAATTTCTTCTGTAATGTGCAATAACTATCTTCTTATTATTTGTAACTATTTTTTCTAATTCTTTAGCTTCGTTAGCATCAATAGTCATTGGTTTTTCTAAATATACAAACTTGTTTGCAGCAAGACATTTTTTTGCAATTTCCAAGTGTGTTGAAGGGGGAGTTGCAATATAAATTGCATTAATTTCTGGATGATTAATAATGTCATCAACAGTATTATAAAAAAACGGTACGTTGTGTCTTTTGGCAAAATCTTTAGCTTTTTCGCCATTTCTTCGCATTACTGCAATCAACTCAGAATTGATAATTTTTTGAAAAGCAGGGCCACTTTTTACTTCAGCAACATCACCACAACCAATAATTCCCCATTTAATAATATCCATCAAATTTTATTTAAAGTTGAAGTAGTTTTTTGCGTTGTTGTAACAAATATCGCTCACAATCTTACCTAAAAATGCTTCATCAGCAGGCAATTCTCCATTTTCAACATCAGTACCAATAACGTTACATAAAATTCTCCTAAAATACTCATGTCTTGGAAATGATAAAAAGCTTCTAGAATCGGTTAACATTCCTACAAAACAAGACAATAAGCCTAAATTAGATAAGGCGTTAATTTGTTTTTCCATTCCATCTTTTTGGTCTAAAAACCACCAAGCCGCACCATATTGCATTTTTCCTTTAATGGTTCCGTCATTAAAATTTCCAACCATTGTTGCAAAAACTTCACTATCTGCAGGATTCAAATTATACACAATTGTTTTTGCCAATTGATTTGTGCTATCTAATTTGTTAAGTACTCCACTTAAAGCACGTGCTTGAGAAAAATCTCCTATAGAATCAAAACCAGTATCAGGACCTAATTCATCCAATAATCTTTTATTATTATTTCTAATGGCACCTAAATGAAACTGTTGTGTCCAACCAATTTTATGATACATTTTACATAATTCAACTACCGTTTTAAACTTAAAGAAAGCAATTTCTTCATTATTTAAAGATTGATTATTTTTAACTTTATTGAATAAATCATTTACATCATAACTATCTTCTTCAAAGAAATATAATTGTTCAAAACCGTGGTCAGAAAGTCTACCTCCATTTTCATTAAAAAACTGGATTCTACTTTCTAATACTTTTAATAAGTCATCATAATTATCAATGTTAATGTTAGAAACAGTTTCTAATTTTGATAAATATTGATTATAGGTAGCTACATTCTCAACAGCAAAAGAGTTGTCAGGTCTAAAAGTAGGGAATGTCTTTACTTTTCTAGAATCTTTTTGAATGGCAATATGGTATTCTAAAGAATCTGCAGGGTCATCTGTTGTACATAAACTTTCTACATTTTGCATTTTTAGTAAACCATTAGCAGAATGCGATTTTTGTTGTAAAATTTCAGAAGTTTTCTTATAAATTTCTTCGGCATTTTCAGGCGTTAAAATTTCATCAATATTAAAATAGGCTTTTAATTCAAGAGCTGTCCAATGAAATAAAGGATTTTTTATGGTATAAGGCACAACTTCTGCCCATTTTAAAAATTTTTCTTTATCAGTTGCATTTCCAGTAATGTACTTTTCGTCAATTCCAAAAGTACGCATTGCTCTCCATTTATAGTGATCTCCATACAGCCAAACTTGTGTAATATTTTCAAATTGAATATCTTCAGCAATCTGTTTAGGGGAAAGGTGATTATGGTAATCAATTATGGGTTGATCTTTTGCAAAATGATGAAAAAGAATTTTCGAATATTCATTCTGGAGTAAAAAGTCTTTGGTTAGAAATGAGTTCATTTTTATTGTTTTATCTAATACAAATTTATGGACAAATATAACATCTCTATATAATATAGATAAACTAAGAGTTTAATCAATATTGAAAATAAATAAGTTAAAATAAAATATATTTCAGTATAGTACAGGATAGATAAAGAGCACCTGTTTTGTAAAATTGTATATTGTTTGTTAACATTATTTTAAGATACCAGACAATTGATCAATTAATTTATTTTAAATTGAATTTACAAAATGAAAAAAACTTTTAAAAAACGAAATCCTAAATTAAAGTTGGTATTTGTGTTTATTATTATTGTTTTGGGTTTCACTAATTTTAGTTTGGTAGCTCAAGAAAAAGTAACAGGTACTGTAACAGATAAAGAAGGAAACCCTTTGCCAAGTGTAAGTGTTTTACAAAAAGGAACAACAAATGGGGTAAGTGCTGATTTTGATGGTAATTATTCTATAACCTTGACTTTAGGACAAAAAACGTTAGTCTTTTCTTATTTAGGTTATAAAACTTTAGAAGTTCCCATAAATGGTAAAAAAGTTATAAATGCTAAGTTAGAAGAAGAATCTGAAAGTCTAGGCGAAATTGTTATTGTTGGTTATGGAACTCAGAAAAAAGAGAGTGTAGTTGGTGCTATTTCTCAAATAAAAGGTGCTGAATTAATGGAAAGAACATCTGGTGTAACTAATCTTAGAGAAGCATTGCAAGGTAATATACCTGGTGTTACAGCTATACAAGGTAATGGTACTCCTGGAGAAGATAATGTTAGGATTTTTATTCGTGGTCGAAGTTCTTGGAATGGAAATGGCACTCCTCTTGTGCTAGTGGATGGTGTAAAGAGATCGATGACTGATATAGATATGAACGATGTTGAAAATATATCAGTACTTAAAGATGCATCTGCAACAGCTGTTTTTGGTGTAGAAGGAGCTAATGGGGTAATAATAATAACTACAAAGCGAGGAAAGATAGGAAAACCTGTGCTGTCGTTAAATGTAAATTCAACCATTAAAACGGTTTCTCAATTACCTGAAAAATTAAATTCTTATGATGCTTTAATACAGGCAAATAGTGCTATATTAAGAGGGATTGCGCAAGCGCCTCTTACATGGAATAATTATACGCCATTAGCTATTGTAGATAAATATCGTAACCCTTCTAGTCTAGTGGAGAGTTATATTTATCCTAATGTTGATTGGGAAGATGAATTGTTGAAAAATTTTGCACAAGATTATAGAATTAATTTATCTGTACGTGGTGGTAATAAAAAAGCCAAATATTTTGGCAGTTTAGCTTATCAGACAGAAGAAGATATTTTTGATGGAGGAAGATACGATAGTGGAAGAGGCTACTTTGGTGAGTATCGTTATGATAGGTTTAACTTTAGAAGTAATATCGATTTTAATATTACAGAAACAACTGAGTTGTCAGTTAATTTAGGTGGATTTTTAGGTATTAGAGAAACACCTGGTAATTTAGGTAATGTAACTAATGGTCTTTACTTAATAGCACCAAGTCTTTATACACCAGTATATCCAGATGGATTGTTTGGGCATCCTTTTAGTTATTTTAATGTATACAATAATCCTTTTATTACTTTATCAGCTAACGGTTATGATAAATTTAGAACTTTTCAAATCAATACCGATTTTATACTAAAACAAAAATTAGATTTTATTACTGAAGGATTATCTTTTCAAGGACGATTTTCTTTAGATAATACGCAGAGAAGTAGACAAAATTTAAATGATGGAGGCGTAATTTTCAGGATTTACAATGGTGATCAAGAGATTATTGAGCCTCTACAAGATGGAGATACACGATTTGGTTATGTGCAACCTCCTTGGACTTTAGATCAATTAGGAGTAGAGGAGGGTCAGCGAAGACGTCAAATGGTTTATGACTTTTCGTTTAATTACAAAAGGACTTTTGCTGAAAAGCATAATGTAACAGCATTATTCTTGGTTAGAAGACAGGAATCTGCAAGCGGAAGTGGTACTGTTAATGCTTTTCCAAGACGTCGTGAAGATTGGGTAGGAAGGGTAACCTATAACTACGATTCTAGATATTTTATAGATATAAATGGCGCATATAATGGATCTGAGCAATATGGTCCAGGATTTCGTTTCGATTTATTTCCTTCTATAGCTCTAGGTTGGACAATATCAAACGAGTCCTTTATGGAAAAAAGTGAAAATTGGTTAAACAATCTTAAAATCAGGGGTTCGTATGGTCTTATTGGTGATGATGGTTTTCCAACATCAGGAGGAAGATGGAGATGGCTTTCGCAGTGGCAATCTGGTAATAGTGGTTCTTATTTAGTGCCAGGAAACTATGGTGGAATTTCTCCCTACACCTTTTACAGAGAATTTATCGTTGGAAATCCAAACCTTCAGTGGGAAGAAGCTGTTAAATATAATATAGGAGTTGAATTTTCTTTATTTGATGGTTTGTTAACTGGAGAAGTAGATTATTTTGCTGAAGATCGAGATAAAGTTGTAGTTCTTGGTAATAGATTGCAAGCAGATTTAGGTGGATTGACTGCACCACCTGCTAATTTAGGTGTTACTGAAGTAAGAGGTTATGAGGTTGTTCTTGGGTCTAGTTATACTTTTGATAATGGTTTAAATCTATTTGGTAATTTTAATTTTAACCAAGCCATTGATAAAATAATAAAAAGCGATGATCCAAATAGTACACCACATTATTTAAAAGAAGCTGGTTATCCTATTGGTCAGGGTAGATCAGGTATACCAGCAGGTATACTAACAAATTGGGATGATATTTATAGTTCAACACCACAAAATCAAAATCAAAGTTTTGTGCGCCCTGGATATTATGATCTTGTAGATTTCGATGGAGATGGGGTTTATAATTCTGAACTAGATAATGCACCCTTTGGTTATCCAAACCAACCTCAAAGAACATGGAGTGCTACTTTAGGTGCAAGATATAAAGGGTTTAGCATTTCAGCACAGTTGTATGGTACTCAAAATGCTTCTAGATTGTTCAGTAATCAAACATTTAGTAATTCAACGCCTTTGATCTTTACACAAGATTTAGATTATTGGACGGTAGATACACCAAATAATACAGATACCCAACCATCATTTGGCGTTCCAGGTGCAGCTAACCCTAGAGATAACTGGTTAGATGGGTCATTAACTAGGTTAAGAGCAGTCACTTTATCGTATGATATCCCAAAAAAGACATGTGAAAAACTTGGGCTTAAGAAACTTCAAGTTTTTGCAAATGGAAATAACCTGTTTTTATGGTCTGATTTTCCTGATGATAGAGAGTTTAACACATCTGGGACAACAAGATCAAGAGGAGATTATCCTACTTTAAAAAGATTTAACTTCGGTTTTAATATGAATTTTTAAAAGAAAAGTAAAAATGAAAAATTATACAAAAAAAATACTAATAATTTTAGGACTCGTTTTCTCTTTTTCATGCGAGGACTACTTAGATGTTGAGCCAGATGCAGTTGTATCTGAAGAGGATGTTTTTTCTACATTTATTAATGCACAAGGTTTTGTAGAAGAAATGTATTCTTTAGTGGTATCTTACGAACAACAAGGACATACTTTTCAAGATTTTCTTTTAGGTGATGATGGTTTTGTTGATAGACCTACAAAAGCAAGTGGTGATATTGATGCAGGAAGATTTTATGATGTGATAAGAGATAATTTCATTTACTTAAACAATCACTATAATTCTAGTTATGGATCAACAGGCGCAAATTCGGCCAATGTTGAAAACAATAATACTTTTAATAGACAAAGGCCAGGAGTATATGATGGTAGCTTGCGTGCTATTCGTAAAGCTAATATTGTTATTAATAATGTAGAAAGCGAAGCAAATGGAGGAAGAGATTTAATGGTAAATGCAACACAGGCTGAAAAAGACGTTATACTTGGACAAGCTTATTTTTTTAGAGCTTTTTTTCATAATGAGATTATGAAATTTTGGGGTCGTTATCCATACATAGACAAAGTATTAGTAGATGATTTTGCAATACAACGTCCAGATACTTACAAAGAAGTAGCTTTACGAGCTAACGAAGATTACAAAAAAGCCATTGAATTATTACCTTTAGATTGGGATAATCAACCTTATGGACAACGAACACGTGGAGAAAATAATGGCAGACTTACGAAATTGACAGCATATGCTTTTCAAGGTAAAAACTTACTTTTAGCAGCTAGCCCTTTAATGAAAGGTAACAATGTAAGTATAAATCCATATGACTATGACACAGAATTGTGTGATATGGCAGTAGAGGCCTTTGCAGGTGCTCTTAAGTTAGCTGACACTAACCCAGCACGATATCGTTTAGCTAATACATTGGATGAATTAGACGATGTATTTTGGAAATCATCTGCTCCTGGTGCATGGCCAGGAAGTACAGAATTTATATTTTCTGCAACTGGTGGGAGTCAGGGGCAAGCTACAAGATTTATGGCTTCTGGAGTAAATAGAGCTATTCATTCTAATTCTGCTGGATATGAGGTTATTAGTCCTACTCACAACTTTATTCATAACAATTTTGGAATGGCGAATGGTTTATCTATAGAAGATGATTTAAGTGGACAATTTGGGCCAACTACTTACGATCCAACTAAACCTTTCGAAAACAGAGATCCACGTTTCTATAAATGGCATATAATCGATGGAGATGTTATAGATCCAGGAGCCGATAATCCGCATAAAACAGCACAACTTTGGTTTGAGTCGTCTTCAGTAAAAGGTGTTCACAGAAGTACGAATGCAGAAAATATCAAAATATTGAATAATACTGGGTATATGTGGACAAAGTTTTTTCCTAAAGTAGATGGTAAATATCATACTATATGGAATCCTATAATTAACCAATATGTTGGCGTACGAATGCATATGAGACTTACAGATGTGTATTTAATGTATGCAGAAGCTTTGCACGCATCTAAGGGAGCAAGTATTGCGCCAGCTTCTTACAATTTAACTGCTGAGGGGGCTATTAATTTATTACGCACTAGAGCAGGTATTCCTAATATTCATCCTAGTATAGTTGCAAATAATAATAAGTTTATGGATGAATTAAGAAGAGAAAGAGCTGTTGAGTTAAGTTATGAAGCACATAGATGGGTAGATATTAGACGATGGGGAGTAGCTCATTTAGATAAATACAGAAGAAAATTAGCCTTAAATTTTCCACAAGATAGAAGTAGTTTCACAGAATTACTTCTTGTAGAAAGAATTTGCGAGTTCCCTAAGCACTATTGGTTACCATTTCCTATCGAGCAAACACAAATTTATGAAGGTTTTCCTCAAAACCCAGGATGGTAAACTTAAATCAATCAACTTAAATTATTATTAAGAAAAAATGAAGATAAATAAATTATATAGGTTGTTTACGCTACTTAGCTTAACATTGTTTTGCTTTAGTAATTTTACAATGGCTCAAACAAATGGAACAGAAGTAACAGCAACTGTAGTTGATGAACAAGGCAACCCAATAAGTGGCGTTAAAATATTTAATGCTAATGGAGTTAGCACTTATTCAAATGTTAACGGTCAATTTAAAATTAAATTAAATGATGAGGAAAGTTCTGTATCTCTACAAAAAAAAGGTTATGAATCATTAATTCTTACTTTATCTGATTTAACTGGTAAAATTACCATGAAGAAATCTCTATTTTTAGCTTCAGAAGATGATGTATTGAAGTTAGGAGTTGTCACAAAAGATAAACGTAATATTGTAGGAGCAATCACTTCAATAAATCCAAAAGATCGATTAACTTTTGACAATACCCAACGTGTAAGAAATTATATCAATGGGTTAATGTTAGGTGTTAGGGGTTCAGATAATATCAGAGGTATTGGAGGTGTAGGTGATGTAGTTTTTGTTATTGATGGTGTAATTGGTCGTGATCCTAATATTCTAAACATGGAAGAGGTTGAGCAGATTACAGTGTTAAGAGATGCTAATTCAGTCGCGCTATATGGTAGTCAAGGTAGAAATGGTGTTATTGTAATTAACACCAAACGTGGTAAGGCTAATAAAAAAGAAGTTAATGTTAATGTGCTTTCTAGTTTTAGTGTACCCATATCTTTACCTAATTATTTGGGGTCTGCAGATTATATGCAATTGTATAATGAAGCTCTTACTAACGATGGTGTTCCTGCTAATGATGGAAGAAGATTTACAAGTGAGAGAATTCAAAATACTAGAAATGGTGTAAATCCTTTTGAATTTCCGGATTTAGATTTATATTCAACACAATTTGTACAACCTTTTGTGCATTCTACAAATATTATTACAGAATTTTCTGGAGGGAATGATAAAAATCAATATTATGTTAATGTAGGTTGGAATCGTAATAGTGCATGGGTAGATATCAATAATGATATAGATGCAGGAACTAATCGTTTTAATGTTAGAGGTAACATAGATTTTAAAGTAAACGATTGGATTTCAAGTAGTTTAGATGGTATAGCAGTAATAAGTACAACTAAATCTTCTAGAGGGAATTTATTAAATACAGCAACTACTTTAAGACCAAATATTTATTCTCCGTTTTTGCCAATAAGCTTACTAAATACTAGTGATTCTGAAATTCGAGGGCAACTTGATGCAGCAAATACCTTTAATGGAATGCTTTTAGGATCAACTCAGCAGTTTGGATCAGATGCACCCATAGCTTTGGCTATTGCAGGAGGGTATCAAAATACTGTTTTTCGTTCTACGCAGTTTAATAATACAATTAATTTTGATTTAAATAGAATTACCAAAGGTTTATCAGCTAAAACCTACTTGAGTTTTGATTTTTATGATTCTTACACAGCAACAATAGCAAACCAATTCAAAACCTATGAACCAACTTGGCAGGGTGGTAGTATAACAGGTCTTTCAGAGTTTGGTATAGACCTAAAAGATCAAACAGAAAATCTTAATACCAATAATTTTATTTCAAGATTTGGTTTTTATGGATTAGTAAATTACGACACTACTCTTGCTAAAGATCATTCTTTAAATACCACATTATTAGGATTTTTTAATTCTCAAAGACAAAATGATACAAGGCAAACAGATATTGATTCTCATTTAGGGTTTCAAGCATCTTATGATTATAAGAAGAAATTATTCATAGACTTTACAGGAACCTATACTAATTCTATAAAATTACCAGAAGCAAATAGAGGAGCTTTTTCACCTACTGCTGGTATCGCTTATATTCTAAGTGAAGAGTCTTTTTTAAAAAACCACAACTTTATTAATTACCTTAAAATAAAGGCTTCAGGTGGTATTATTAATTCAGATCGTGGTATTAATGGTTATTACTTATATGATGAAAATTATTCAAATGGAAGTAATATTAATTGGGCAGATGGAAATTCTAATAATAGACAAAACATTACCCAAGGAGAAAATCTAGATTTAACATACGAAGAACGTATTGATTTTAATCTAGGTTTCGAAACATATTTAATGAATTCACTTTGGATAGAGGCTAATTATTTTAGAACAGAACTAGATAAACAAATTACATTTTTACAAGATCAATATCCTTCCTTTTATAATAATTTTAGACCTTATGATAATTTTGATAAAAATCTATATACAGGTTTTGAATTAGGTATGAGTTATAATAAAAATTACGGAGATTTTTCTGTTAGTTTAGGAACAAATATATTATATAGTCAGACAGAAAGAACTAGAAGGTCTGAAGTATTTGCAGAAGACTATTTACAAACACAAGGAAGAGAAATTTCTACAATTTTTGGATTGGTAGATCAAGGTTTTTATGCTGATACAGATTTTACTACAAATGTAAACGGAGATAGAGTTTTAAATGCTAGTTTACCAGTACCTCAATTTGGTAGTGTACAACCAGGAGATATTAAATATCAAGATCAAAATGGCGACAATATTATTGATAATGATGATAGAGTTGCTATTGGACAATCTAGTAGTCCTTGGACTTACGCGTTTAATCTTAATTTAAACTATAAAAGATTCAACCTTTTTATCTTGGGTACAGGACAATCTGGTGCTAAGGGAAATAAATTAAGTAGTAGTTTTAACGAATACTATTCTGTTGATGGTAATGATAAATATTCTGAAGTTGTTTTAGGACGATGGACTCCTCAAACTGCAAATACAGCTACATTTCCTAGATTATCATCACAAACAAATCAAAATAATTTTAGAACATCTACTTTTTGGTTGTATGATAATAATTATTTTACTATCAGTAGAGCTCAATTAACCTACGAATTTGATGATGTTTTGGTTAAGAATTTAGGTATTGATAATTTCAGTATGAATATTTCAGGAACAAATTTATTTGAGATCTCAAAAAATAGAGATATACGTCAATTAAGAATTGGTTCAAACCCTTTGGCAAGAACTTTTACTCTAGGTTTAAGAGCCTCATTTTAATTCAAACTATAAATTAGATTAACAAATGAAAAGTTTAATAAAAAATATATTAATTGTATTGGTTTTTGCAGGAATGATTGGTTGTGAATTGGAGCCTATTGATGAAAACCGATTAGATTTAGACGATGTGAGTACCTTTCCTGAAAGAGCAGAAGGGATTTTATTAAATGGATATTCTGGCTTAGTAAATCAATATTCATTTTCAGAAGCAGCTACAGATGATGCAGTAAATAACATTTTGACCAATAATTATAAACGAATTGCTTTAGGGGAGTTAAATGCACAATTTAACCCTGCCTCACGTTGGGGTAATTATGAGCAAGTATTCTGGGTAAATAAATTCCTAAAAATTATCGAAGCAGGAAAAACACAATGGAGCAGAGATACATTAACGAATACAATGTTTGAAATGCGTATGAAAGGAGAGGCATTGGCATTAAGAGGATTACATCATTTTTATGTCCTTCAAGCACATGCTGGTATAGGTCAATCAGGTCAATTGCTAGGTATACCATACTTTACCGAGTTTATTGAATCAAATGGTAACTTTAATGTACCTCGTTTAACATTTGAAGATTCTGTTAAGGCTATTTTAGCAGATTTTGATGCTGCACTTAATTTATTACCAACAGATTATGGTTTAAGTGCAGGAAATGTAGATCCATGGTATTCAAATTTAGATAATTTTGATTACGATAAATATGGAATAGTAAACGATAACTTTTTTGAATTACGTATTTCAGGAAGAATTGTAAAAGCTTTAAAAGCTCGTTTGGCTCTTTTTGCAGCAAGCCCTTCATTTCTAGATAATCAAAGTTATTATCAAATGGCAGCAACTAATGCTTCAGAAATTTTAAATACTATTGGAGGTGTTGCTGGTTTAGATCCAAATGGAATTGAGTTTTATGCTTCTGATGTTAACATTCAGAGTAGAGAATCTCTTTGGCGTGGATCTATTGGAGGTAATAGTACAACTTTTGAAAGAAGAATGTTTCCTCCTTCAGTAAATGGAAATGGTGAAATAAATCCGACTCAGAATTTTGTTGACGCTTTTCCTATGTTAGATGGTACACCAATTAGTGGATCTAATCTTTATGATCCTCAAAATCCTTATGCAAATAGAGATCCAAGACTAGAAAAATATGTAGTTTTTAATGGCGCTGAATTTGGAGGAGGCATAATCAATACTGGTGTTGGAGGAGGTAATGACAGGTTAGATTCTATACCTGGACAGTCTACAACTACTGGGTATTATCTTAAAAAATTATTGCAACCTGAAGTTAGAATTAATAATGATGGAACAGCTCAAGGTAAGAGACATGCAAATGTGTATTTTAGATATACGGAGTTATTTTTAATTTTAGCTGAAGCAGCTAATGAAATTGATGGTCCAGATCATCAAGTTAATGGTATTTCTGCTCGCGATATAATTGCTGCAATACGTAATAGAGCTGGTATTACACAGCCAGATAATTATTTAGCATCAATTACAACTAAACAAGATATGCGCGAGCTTATTAGAAATGAAAGACGTATAGAGTTAAGTTTTGAAGGACATAGATTTTGGGATTTAAGAAGATGGGGAGCTGATTTAAACGAGCCTGCTAGAGGCTTATTTTTCGATGGAACTAACTATCAAGAATTACCTTCTGTTGAAATAAGAAATTATCAATCATTTGCAACTTATATGCCCATTCCTAATTCAGAGATATTAAAGTTTTCTGAACTCGAGCAAAATAACGGATGGTAATTTAAATTTGTAATTTAAAAGAATAAAAATATTAAACATGAAAAAATATTTAACTATATGTATAATTGCCTTTATTATATTGGCTTGCGAAAATCAGATAAATGAATTTCCAGATTTTGGTTCAACTTCAGTATATTTTCCATTTCAAACACCAGTAAGAACATTAATACAAGGGAAGTATGATTTAGGATTTAATGATAATGATAATAAAGGAAGATTTGAAATCGGTGTTACTATGACAGGAGTTTATAATAATAATATAGATCGAAAAGTGCATTTTGAACTAGCTCCAAATTTGATAGACGCTGCTGCTTTAGGTGTTGATACAGTAAATGTTGAATTATTGCCTAATTCTTACTATACATTAGAACAGCAAAGTCCAGTGACAATTCCTGCTGGTTCTATAAAAGGACGTATTCCAGTACAGCTCTCAGATGCCTTTTTTGATGACCCAAAGTCATTTGCAGAATTTGGTGAAGTTCACTATGTTATTCCATTAAAAATTACCAATATTGAACAATTAGACTCGCTTTTAACGGGTGTGCCTGCAGAAGGTGTAACAAATCCTATCAGAATTAAAGCAGATGATTGGCAGATATTACCTAAGGATTATACTCTTTTTGGAATTAAGTATATGAATAAATATCAAGGGATCTATTTAAGACGCGGAGAGGATGCAGTTAAAGGATTTGTTGGATTGGAAACGGTTTTTGCAAATGGGAATCCTACAGAATCAGAAACGAAGGTCATAGATAGCTCTACAGTTTATCGAGCTGATTTTGTTGTAAATGATGAATTACTTCCATTATCAACTGCAGGCAGAAAAGTAGCGAATACTACTATTGGAGTTAGAAGATCAGATCCAGATCTTGCTACTAATAATACATTGTCTTTAAAATTAACATTCAATGATAATGAAGAAATTATTGTAACTAACGCTGACCCAAATAGTAATGTTACTGTAACTGGCTCAGGAAAGTTTGTTGAGGATGGAGATGAATGGGGAGGAAAAAGTAGAGACGTAATTTACTTAGATTTTCAATACCGAGAATTAGAAGTTGAAGTCACAGAAAAATTCTTTTTTGGTTCGTTAGTTTCGACAACAACAGCAACACTTGATTTGTTACACACTGTTAAAGATACTTTAGTTATTAGAGATAGAGACGTTAAATTCGAGGAATTTATTATCAATTTACAAAAACAATAAATAACTAATTATTATTAATTAGTTTATAATTTAAAAACCCTTCATTTTAGGTAATGAAGGGTTTTTTAGTGCTTTTTGTCTTGTCTTAAATTAGTACTAAAATTTATATTATATGGAAAGACAAAACAACAGATAAAAAAGCGTACCAAAAAAATACAGGTTTGAAAAATTATTTTTAAAAGTAAATTTAATACCTTTAAATGTGCCAAGTTTATAATTTAAAAGAACTAAAATTAATTGTGTAAAGATGCTTTTAAGAAATAAGAATAATAAAGTTTTTTATGATTATGAAACCAATAGTTATGTTAAAGAAAAATAATATTAATCTAACTTATTAATAATATGAAGTGGTTATATTGTTTGTTTTTAATAGCAGTTTCGTTTAATGCTCAAACTAAATTACCAACAATTTTTGGTGATAATATGGTATTACAACAAAAAGGAAAAATTTCTATTTGGGGTAAAGACTTGCCAAATTCACAAATTAATATTTCAACAAGTTGGGGAGCAAAATCATCAACAAAAGTTGATGAAAATGGAATTTGGAAAACAAAAATCAAAACAAATAAAGCATCATTTAACCCTGAAAAAATTACAATTAAAGGAAGTGAAACCATCACATTTAAAAATGTTTTAATTGGTGAAGTCTGGTTATGTTCAGGTCAATCTAATATGGATATGCCAATGATAGGCCTTGGTAAATCGAAAGTTTTAAATTCAGATTATTATTTAAATCAATCAATCAATAAAAACATACGATTATTTAATAATCCAAGAGCAGCAGCTTTACAACCAAATTTTGAAACAGGTGGTAAATGGGTTAAATCTAACAGACAATCAGCGAAAAAGTTTAGTGCTGTTGGATATATGTTTGCTCAACAACTTTTTGATAAATTAAAAGTACCTATTGGAATAATTGAAACAGCTTGGGGAGGTACAAGAATAGAATCTTGGTTGCCTAAAGAATATTTAATCAAATATAAAGATGTGAAAATACCTGATAAACTGCATCAAGATCAAAAAAAACAGAAAAAGCCCTCTTTCTTGTATAATGCAATGATTTATCCATTTCAAGATTATAAAATTAAAGGTATACTTTGGTATCAAGGAGAATCTAATAGAACTAAACCTGAACCTTATTTTAGTTTAATGACAGATTTAATTAATTCTTGGAGAATTCAATGGAAAGATAGAAATCTTCCTTTTTATTTTGTTCAAATAGCACCATATAATTATGTAAAATTTAAAAAGGGTAAATTGAATAATTCAAATTTTATTAGAGACACTCAATTCAAAATATCTCAAGAGATCAAAAATACTGGATTGGTAGTAACAACAGATATAGGAGATTGTAATGACATTCATCCATCAAAAAAAGAAGAGGTTTCAATAAGGTTAGCAAATTTAGCATTGGTTAACGAATACCATCATCGAAATATTTTTTATAAGAGCCCTGAACTTAAAAAAATAAAAATAAAAGGCAATAAGGTAAAGCTTCAATTTAACCTTTCTAATAAAGATTATTTTATTTCTACAAGCAATATCAAAGGATTTTCATTAGCAGGTTCTGATAAAAAATTTTATTCAGCAAAAGTGAAAATAAGTAAAAATAAGAAAGAGTTAATTTTAAGTAGTAAAAAAATTACAAATCCAGTTGCAGTGAGGTATGGTTTTGATGCGTGTTTTCAAGGAAATTTAAAAACAAAATCAGGTTTACCAATAGCAGTTTTTAGAACTGACGATTGGTAATAAAGCTCTAAAGAAACTCAGGACAGGACAGGACACAATTTTTTAATAATAACAATACTTTTATCACTTTTAACACTTTAATTTTAAAGGTCAAATCGTTAATATTAAGAATAAAACCTATGAATAAAAATAGTTTTTTAGTAGTTCTAATTTTTTCAATATATAGTTTAGGTAATATATATAGTCAAAAAAATATTGAACAAAAAAAACCAAACATCATCTTTATTTTAACAGATGACCAACGCTTTGATGCTATTGGCTATGCAGGAAATAAATTTGTGCAAACTCCAGAAATGGATGATTTGGCAAAATCAGGAACCTATTTTAATACTGCTATTGTTACAACTCCTATTTGTGCTGCAAGTAGAACTAGTATTTTAACAGGATTATATGAAAGAGCCCATAATTTTAACTTTCAAACAGGGAATGTTAGAGACGAGTATATGGATAATTCTTATCCAAGGTTGTTAAAAGATAATGGATATTATACAGGTTTCTATGGTAAATACGGAACAAGATACAATCATTTAGACAAGCAGTTTGATGAGTATGAATCTTACGATAGAAATAATCGTTTTAAAGATAGAAGAGGATATTACTATAAAACAATAGATAAAGATACCGTACATTTAACAAGATATACAGGGCAAAAAGCATTAGACTTTTTAGATAAAAATGCTAATGGAGATAAACCTTTTTGTTTATCATTAAGTTTTAGTGCACCTCACGCACATGATGGTGCTCCAAAACAATATTTTTGGCAAGAGCCATTGGATGCAATGTTAGAGGATACTACTATTCCAGATCCAGAATTAGGAGATGACAAATACTTTTTAGCACAACCAAAAATTGTTAGAGATGGTTTTAATAGATTACGTTGGACATGGAGGTATGATACTCCAGAAAAATACCAACATAGTTTAAAAGGATATTATAGAATGATTTCTGGAATTGATTTAGAAATCAAAAAAATACGCGCCAAACTAAAAGAAACAGGTCAAGATAAAAACACAGTTATCATTGTAATGGGAGATAATGGCTACTTTTTAGGAGAACGCCAAATGGCAGGAAAATGGTTAATGTATGACAATTCTATTAGAGTGCCTTTAATTGTTTTTGATCCAAGAGTAAATAATCATCAAGATGTAGATGATATGGTGTTGAATATTGATGTTACCCAAACCATTGCAGATTTAGCAGGTGTAACAGCACCAAAATCTTGGCAAGGAAAAAGTTTAATGCCAATTGTTAGAAAAGAGAAAAAATCCATCGAAAGAGATACGGTTTTAATTGAACATATTTGGGATTTTAGTGAAATTCCACCAAGTGAAGGTGTACGTACTAAAAAATGGAAATATTTTAGATATGTAAATGACAAAACAATTGAAGAATTGTATAATTTAGAAAAAGACCCACAAGAAATTAAAAACTTGGTTGGTAAAAGAAGATACAGAAAAGTTTTAGCAAATTTAAGAGCTAAAACAGATGAATTAATCAAAAAGAATGGAAATCACTTTAGAACAGCTCCAACAGATTTAACAGTTGAGTTAATAAGAGCCCCAGAAACAGAAGTAGAAATTTTCGATTTAAAACCAGAATTTGGTTGGACAGTTCCACTAGGGGCAAAATACCAAGGAGCATATCAAATTTTAGTAGCATCAAGCAAAGAAATTATCGATGCTAATAATGGTGATGTTTGGGATAGTAAAAGAGTAGCATCCTCAAAATCTACAGATGTAGAGTATGGAGGAAAAGCTTTAGAAATTGGTAAAACCTATTTTTGGAAAGTTAGAATTTGGGACGAAGCCAATAGATTGGTAGATTATGCAGAACCTCAAAAATTTACGACTGGTAAAAGTGATAGTTATATCATTTCTACAGAAAATAAATACATCACTACAAAAGTAAAACCTAAAAAGTTTGAAAAAAGAGGAGACTTTTATTTTATAGACTTTGGTAAAGCCGCTTTTGCAACCATGAATTTTAATTATGTAGCAAAAACTCCTCACACAATTACTGTTAGAGTGGGTGAAATGTTAGATGATAAAGGCAATGTAAACAGAGTTGTACCAAAGAAAAGCAATATACGTTACCAAGAATTAAAAGTTGATGTAAAACCTGGTAAAACAGAATACCAAATTCAAGTACAAACAGACGAACGTAATACAAGACCTAATCAAGCAGTGCCTTTACCAGATGGTTTTCCTCCATTAGTGCCTTACAGATATGCAGAAATAGAAGGTTTTGAAGGAGAATTAAAAGCTGAAGATTTTACACAATTGGCTTTCCATAGCTATTGGGATGAACAAGCAAGTAGTTTTAAGAGTAATAATGATATTTTAAATCAAGTTTGGGATTTATCAAAATACTCTATAAAAGCAACTACATTTAATGGATTGTATGTAGATGGAGATAGAGAACGAATTCCTTACGAAGCAGATGCGTACTTAAATCAATTAAGTCATTATACAACAGACAGAGAATATGCAATGGCAAGAAGAACCATTGAGTATTTTATGAAAAATCCTACATGGCCAACTGAATGGCAACAACATGTTCCTTTATTAATCTATGCAGATTATATGTACACAGGAAATACGGAGTTGATAGAACGTTACTATGAGGCTTTAAAACATAAATCATTATTTGAATTATCTAACGAAGATGGATTAATTACATCAACTAAAGTTGATAAGGAATTTATGAGAAAGTTAGGTTTCCCTGATGGATACAAAAAACCATTAACAGATATTGTAGACTGGCCTTCAAAGAATTTTGCAGGAAGTAAAACAAAAGGAGAACGTGATGGTTTTGTATTTAAACCTTATAGTACTGTAATTAACTCTTTCTTTTATGAGAATATGAAAATTATGGCTGAGTTTGCTAAATTATTAGGAAAAACACAAGAAGCTTTAGATTTTGAATACAGAGCAGCAAAAGCAAAAAAAGCTGTAAACGAACAAATGTTTAATAAAGAAAAAGGTATTTATGTAGATGGTATTGGTACAGACCATTCGTCTTTACATGCTAATATGATGCCTTTAGCTTTTGGTTTGGTTCCTGAAGAGCATTACCAATCTGTAGTAGATTTTGTAAAATCTAGAGGAATGGCTTGTAGTGTTTACGGAGCACAATTTTTAATGGACGGTTTATACAATGCAGGTGAGGCAGATTATGCATTACAATTGTTAGCAAGTAAAGCAAAAAGAAGCTGGTATAATATGATTCGTGTAGGTTCTACAATCACTTTAGAAGCTTGGGATTATGAGTATAAAATAAACTTAGACTGGAACCATGCTTGGGGTGCTGCACCTGCAAATGTAATTCCTAGAGGTTTATGGGGTATTAAACCTAAAACACCAGGTTTTGGTATTGCTACTATTAAACCTCAAATGAGTAACTTAAAAAATAGTGAGATAGAAGTACCAACAGTAAGAGGAACTATCAAAGCAAAATATACTTATAATGGAAAAAGATTACAGACGTATGAAATTGAAATTCCAGGTAATATGGTTGCAGAATTCTCTTTAAATGGTTCAGAAGGAAAAGAATTTATCCATAATGGAAAAAGCGTACCATCTGCATTTAAAATTGTAAGATTAACACCAGGTAAACATAACATTCAATTAAAAATTAATTCTTTTTAATCTGTAATTTGATAAAAAGATAATCGACAAAATAAAAGACAGTTTTTAACTGTCTTTTATTGGTTAAAAAATACATCTAAAATCGAGTTCAATAAACCATAATTCCACCAACATGAAAAAAATACTACTATATATGCTGATGATTGGTTTTTTTAACTCAATTAATTCACAAACCAAATTATCAACAACATTAAATAGCGCTACAAAAGTTACTAAAGATGATGAAGGAGGTTTGTTTTTCGCAGGAACTCAAAACATTAATTATAGGTTTTCGCGAAGAATTTCACCTCATGGAGATTGCGTAGATGTTGTTAATGGCTATGCATTTGTAACTTGGTACAAAGGTGGTATGGACAAACGTAATTTAATGTTGTCTAGAAAAAACTTAAATGTAGAAAACTCACCTTGGGTAACTATAGAATTTCCTCACAAACATGTTGGTCAAGGAGGAGAAATTTTAAAAGGAACAGGTATTAGAGGAGATTCTCACAACACAGCTGCTATTGGTATAAGCACAATAGACAATACAATTCATATTATTTACGATATGCACGCCTATAGCAGATCAAGTCTACCAAATGATTTTTTTAATTATTCTGTATCTAAGAAAAATATGGCATTTGTACCTGATAATGAATTTACACTAGAAATTTTTAATCAAAAAAGAACATATCTTAAAGCAGGTCAAGATTATGAGAGGATGACTTATCCTATGATCCATAGAGCAGATGATGGAAGTTTAATAGTTAGATACAGAAAAGGAGGTTCTGGTAATGGAGACATTTTATTAGCACATTATAATGGTACATCTTGGTCTAACAATTGGATATATCATGAAGGAACTTTAAATCTACCCAATAGAAATAATATGTATGGTGGAGAACGTTTTTTAAACGGTAAATTTTATGCTGGTTTTTCTATTAGATATTCTACAAACAATAGCACAAGTACAAGTAATGGATATATGTTAAATAGTGGTTTATATTTTGCATATTCAAACGAAATTCCAAAAAACATTTCCACTCAATGGTTTGATGTGAATGATAATTCAATTTCATTACCTATAAGAAATAATATTGATCCTAGTAAAGATCCAGTACAAATTGGGCAACCAGGAGACGATTTTGGAACAGCTGCACAACCAAGAAGTTCTAATGATCCGGCTTGGACAGTAACAGAAAACGGAGCTATTCATTTTGTAACCAGAGTAGATAATATAAATGTGCATTATTATAAAAAAGCCAATGAAGCCAATTTTTCTAAAAATGCAGGTGGATTAATTCCTAACCCAAGTACTAGAGGCGAATTATATAGCTACAAAAACCATGTTTTTATGGTAGAACTTATCAATGGAAAAGTAAATATTAAAACTACTTTAGAAGGCGAGAATAACTGGAAAATAATTTATACAGGTCAAGAAACTACATCCTATCAACATTTTGATGCCTTTGTTGAAAATGATAAGTTGTATGTCTATTTAATGGAAAATACAGGCAACAATACAGTAGGTGTTGGTGATAAACGTCCTTTGTATTTTCAAGAGTTTACGTTAGCTGAAACCACAGTTCAAGAAGAAGCTGCACCTATTTTGGTTATAGAAGCAGAAGATTATACAACAGCTTCTAGTGATATTACTATAGGTACTAGTGAAGATGCTTCCAATGGAAGATATATTGATTCTTTTAGAAGCAATCAATTTTTAGAATATAACTTTAATATTACTAATGCAGGTGATTATGATATTGTATTATATGTGGCAGTTAGAAATAGAGATGATTCTGTAATGGATGTAAAAATTAATGAACAACTTTATGAAAATTTTTTAGTTGTTAAAACTGGTGATTGGAATATTTATGAAGAAAACAAAATTGAAAATGTTAGCCTAAAACAAGGTGAAAATGTGATTAGACTTACGCAAAAACGTTCTTTATCTAGTGAGCCAGATAAGATTGAAATTTTCTCAAAAGCTAATTTAAGCACTAACAGTTTTAATACAAATGAAATCACTGTTTACCCCAATCCAAGTTCAGGTAATTTTAAGTTAAATACTTCAATAAAAAATATTAAATATCAATTAATAAACTTACAAGGTAGAGTGCTACAAAAAGGTAAGGTAAAAAATAATAAACTTGACTTCTCAAGTTATGCAAAAGGTATTTATTTGTTACATTTAAATTCTAGCATTAATCGTACTCTAATAAAAAAGATATTTATAAAGTAAAACATATGTTTTAAAATCTAAAGTGCTTCTAACTATATAGTAAAGTTATTTTTTTATTGATGGTTTATATTATTCCATATTAAAAACAATAAAGAAACTCAAGATAGCAATCAAAAAATTACACGTAAAGAAGCTATTAACAAGATAGGAAATTACGGAAAGTATGCAGCATTAACTGCATTAGGTACATATATGATACTAAATCCAAAAAAAGCACAAGCTCAAAGCCCAGAAGCACCTGGGACAGGATTTTAATTAAAAAAGATTAAAGATTTATACACCAACTTATTAGTAAGTTGGTGTTTTTTTTTGTTCCATAACCAAACACTACAGGATATTAAGTAAATATTCAATATATAAATTTATTTTTTATATCTATACTATAAGTACAAATGAAAATAAACTACATTAAAAAAATACTTTTAATATCGCTATTTTCCTTTTTAGGATGTAAAACATATAAATTTCCAAAAAAACAAGTTGCTCCAGAAAATTATATTTTTATTGAGGCAGAAAACACGGCATCAAATTTACAGAAATGGCAACTTGTAGAAGAAGGAGATAACAATTATGTAAAAGGAGCTTCTAAAAGCAGTTATCTAGAATTTATGGGAAATAAACCTATTACAGGTAAACCCAACTCACCTTTACAATATCAATTTACAGCTCCAAAAGATGGAGATTTTCAATTAATGCTAATGTCTAGCAAACGACTAGAAGGGGTTAAAAGTGATTGGTGTAATGATGCTTTTGTAAGATTGTCTGGAGACTTTGAATCTGCAAGTCAATTAAAAACTGAAGATTTAAAAAAAGACATCAAAATTTTACAAGATGGGAATGATGAAACTTCAGAGTTAGAATGGCATTGGGCATCAACAGCAGAAAAAGATAGACATGTGTATAATAAATTCATTTATCAGTTAAAAGCAGGAGAAGAATACATGCTAACCTTATCAGGTAGATCAAAACGGTTTAGTATAGATTATATCGTTTTGTATGATGTAAATAAATTCAACAGCAAAAAAGCAGAAGAACTTTTTAAAATTAAATAATAATGATAAAAAAAACAATAATTTTCATAACTTTTTTGTGTATTGCGTTTCATTTAAGTGGACAAGCAAGTAGAGTAAAATATAATTTTAATGCAGCATGGAAATTTATAAAAGCAAATCCTACAAATGCACAAACTATAGATTATGATGATACAAACTGGTCTACCATAAGTACACCTCATACGTTTAACGATATAGATACTTTTGACGATTTAAGTATTGGAAAACATATTGGAGAAAAAAATCAGTTTAGAGGAACAGTTTGGTATAGAAAACATTTTAAACTGCCAAAGTCAGACGCAGGTAAGAAGATTTATATCGAACTTGAGTCGGTTCGTCAAATTGCAGATGTGTATATCAATGGTACATATTTAGGAACCAATAAAACTGGTTTTATTCCTTTTGGATATGATATTTCTAAACATTTAAAGTTCGATGGTAAAGAAAACATCATCGCAGTAAAAGTAAACAACGATAGAGGAGAACATTTTAGAGAAAACTTTCCTTTGGTTTGGCATCATGAACATTGGCACCCAAACCATGGTGGAATTTATAGAAATGTTTTTTTACATGTTATGAATCCTGTTCATATTACTCTGCCCTTGTACGACAATTTAAAAACTGTTGGAACCTATGTTCATGCAGAAAACATATCAAAAAAGAAAGCAGACGTTTATATTTCTGCAGAAACTGTAAATGAATCATCAGAAGAGAAAAAAATAACTTTTGAAGCTAAAATTTTAGATGCAGAAGGTAAAGAGGTAAGTTGTACTAAAAAAACGCAAACGTTAAAAGCAGGAGAAAAAGTTACCTTTTCTACAAAAAATAAAGTAAAAAAACCAAACTTATGGTACACACGTAAACCATACATGTATAAAGTAGTTACTATTTTAAAAGAAGGTAAAAAAGAGTTAGATAGGTGCACAACACCTTTAGGAATAAGAACGTTTAAGTTTGATAAAGATACTGGCTTCCATAACAATGGAGAGTATGCAAAATTACATGGTTGGGGGCAAAAACCTACTGCAGGTTGGGCAGGTTTAGGAGCAGCACAACCAGATTGGTTAAAAGAATTTACGTATCGCTTAATGGACGAAGCTGGTGGTAATTTTATACGATGGGGGCATTGTGCAGGTTCTCCAGCAGAAATTGCTATGGGAGACAAATATGGTTTTGTAACCTTAATGCCTGGTGTTAGTGGAGAGTCTCAAGACGAAGGAGAAACTTGGGATATTAGAATTGCTGCTTTTAGAGATATGATTGTGTATTATAGAAATCATCCATCCATATTTATTTGGGAAGGTGGTAACTGGGCAGAAAAATCAGCACATTACGAAGAAATTTTAAACATCATAAAAACCTACGACCCTCATGGAAAACGATTGATGGGGAACAGAAGAGCAGATGTAAAAGAAGATTCAGAACCGTATATTTCTATTGAAATTGGTACAGAAGGTTGGCAAAGAGAATACGCACACTTGCCGCTAATAGAAAGTGAATATTTAAGAGATGAAGGAGCAAGACGTGTTTGGGACAAATTTACACCAGATGATAATTTTTGGACACATCCAAACATTTCAAGAAACGTTTATAAAATCGGTTCAGAGGTATTTGCAGTGCGTCAAGTAGAAGATTGGTGGGACAAGATGGGTAAAAAATCATACCATAGTGGAGGTGCCAATTGGGTATTTACAGATGGTACGCATGGAGGTAGAAATCCTACAGAAGTAACCAGAGCAAGTGGCGAGGTTGATGCTGTTCGCTTAAAAAAAGAAGCTTTTTATGCTACCAAAGCAATGTGGAGACCAGAAGCACAAATTCATGTAATTGGACATTGGAATTACGAACCAGGAACCAAGAAAACAATGTATGTAGTTTCCAATTGTACCAAAGTAAAACTATACATTAATAATAAATTAATTGGTACTGATGATAAAGCAGATAATGGCTATTTGTACAAATTTCCTAATGTTGCATTTGAAGAGGGAGAAATTAAAGTAGAAGGCTATTTAAATGATAAATTATTAGTTTCTCAAACTAAAAAAACTGTTGGCGAACCAGTTGCTATAAAATTAACATCAACAGTTGGGCCAAAAGGGTGGCTTGCTAATGGTGCTGATATTGCTTTGGTTGATTTTGAAATTGTTGATAAAGACGGAAACAGAAATCCTTTAGGAAGAAACAAAGTAGACTTTACCATTTCTGGACCTGGAATTTGGAGAGGAGGTTACAATAGTGGAAAAGCTAACACCACAAACAATTTGTTTTTAGATGCAGAAGCAGGTATCAATCGTGTTGCAATTCGTGCTATGTTACAAGCAGGTGATGTAACCATTACAGCTTCTGCTCATGGTTTAACATCAGATAGTATAACCATTACGTCTCAGCCAGTAGTTGTAGAAAACGGCATATCTACAGAGCTACCTCAAACGTATAAAGTAGCTTCAAATATAGAAGAGCCATTACCAATCTATACACCTCAGACAGAATCTTATAACCCTGCAAGGGTTAATAAAAGTGATTTATTTACCAAGTTTAGCTATACTGGAAATGGTAAAGCTGTCTTAAGAAAAAATGTGCATTGGGGTAAAAAAGCCTATACAGATATGGAACACAATTATACGGTTATTCCTAAATATTTAGTGGGTTCAGAATATATTAGAGTGCCTAATTCTGATGGTAAATACTGGGCACGTGACCAGTTACAATTCATAGCAGGAGCAGATATGATTATTTATGTGGGACATGATGATAGCGTAGAAAGACCAGTTTTTTTAACAAAAGACTATATTGATACAGGAGATGATGTAAATCTGGGTGGCGTAAAAATGTCACTCTTTAAAAGAGTAGCCAAAAAAGGAGAAAGTATTATAATGGCTGGAAATAGCGATGGTGATGTGCCAGAAGATAGCAGAATGTATTTTGTTATTGGAAAAGCTTTAAAAAAGTAAAGCTGTAAGGATTAATTTTTTTAAGAGGTATCTTGTACTAAACCATTATAGTACAGGATACCTTTTCTTTTTTTTAAAAGTATTTTTATTTACTAAATCAGTCAGAAAATAGAAGAGTACATATGAGAAGATATAAGGTTTTTAAAATACTGATAATCATATGCCTATTTTTTTATTTTTCATCTTTTGCTCAAAACCCAATTGTGCCAAATAAAGGATTAAATGACCCCCATATTCATATATTTAACAATACTGCTTATGTTTATGCTTCTCATGATAAATCGATAAACAACAAAAAGTTTATTATGGAAGATTGGTGGGTTTGGTCTTCACCAGATTTAGTCAACTGGACAAAAAGAAGCGTCTTAAATCCAAAAGATACCTATATAGGGAAAGATTTTACCAGATGCTGGGCTACAGATGTAGCGTATAGAAATGGTAAATATTATTGGTATTTTTCCGAAGGAAATCAACAAACAGGTGTTGTGGTTGGAGATACCCCTGTAGGGCCTTGGGAAGATGTTTTAAAGAAACCATTATTAACCTCAGAATTGACTCCAACTGATGAATACGATATGGCTATTTTTGAAGATGATGGAGAGCACTACATCATATTTGGAGTCTGGGATTATTATATTGCCAAACTAAATTACGATATGATTAGTTTAGCCGAAAAGCCAAGAAAAATAATTATTAATAATCCAAGAGGTCCTTACAATCAAGATGGTAAAAATTTAGAGAAACCAACGGATGATAAACCTTTTGTGCACAAATACAATGGTAACTATTATTTATCATGGGGTTGTTTTTACGCAATGGCCGATAATGTATATGGGCCTTACGACTATAAAGATTCAGTTATAAAACAAGAAAGTTTTGCCAAAGGTTATGACGCTCCTACTTGGCCAAATGGTTTTTTACAAGGCAGACATGGTTCTTTCTTTGAGTGGAATAATCAGTGGTATTATACGTATTGCGATATCAGTCAAACAGGAAATCGTTATTTTAGAGATACTTTTATAAGCTATGTGCATTATAAAGAAAATGGTGAAATGGCAACTATTAGAGTTGATGGTGTTGGAGTAGCGAATTACGATGGTAACACAAAAATTGAAGCAGAAGATTATTTTAAGGCAGAAGGCATTAAAAAACAAGAATCAAATAATGGTTTTGTAATCAAAACCATAGATAATAAAAGTTATTTGAATTACACGAACGTAACTGATATAGAAAACAAATCAAAACTAATTATAAAGGCTAAAGCAGATAAAGGAGCAAAGTTTTCCATTAAAATTTTAAAAGATTCTTTGAACGGAGAACTAATAGGTTTTAAAACTTTTCTAACAAAAAATAGTATTGACAAATTTTCTGATGTTACATTAAATTTAAGAAAGTTAAATCAAACAGAAAATATTTATTTAATCATAGAACAATTAACCAATAATCAATTAAAAATTGATTCATTTTCATTTTCAAAATAAAATAACCAATGAAAAAACTATTCATCTTAATTTTATCAGCAACACTTTTTTATGCTTGTGGAGAATCTTCATCAAAAAAAGATTATAAAGATGCATCTTTATCTATAGATGAAAGAGTAGATGCTTTATTACCTCTACTATCTCTAGAAGAAAAAGTAGCCCAAATGCGAATTTTCCATGCGAACATTGGAACTAAACCAGATAAGGATGGGAATTTAAAACTATCTAACAGAGTTATTAAAAAACTAAAACTTGGTATAGCAGGAATTAAAAATCCTGGGGAGCACATAGATCCTGTTGCTGCTGCTAAAATGAATAATGAGTTACAAAAGTATATCATTGAAAACAACAGATGGGGCATTCCAGCTCTATTTGTAACAGAATCTTATAATGGAGTTGACGCAAAAGGGAGTACAAAATTTGGACGACCATTAACCTTTGCAGCCTCTTTTAATCCTGAATTGGCAAGAAGAGAATGGGATGTAATTGGTAGAGAAGCACGTTTAAGAGGTATGCACATGTGTCATTCACCTGAAGCAGATATTGTAAGAGATCCACGTTTTGGAAGAATGAGTGAAGCTTTTGGAGAAGATACTTATTTAACAACTCAAATGGTTAAAAATGCCATTATTGGTGTACAAGGAAATTATGAAGGTTTAGGGGCAGGAACTCATATTGGAGCTGTTGCCAAACATTTCGCTGGTTATGGTCAGGTATTAGGTGGTTCGAATTTTGCAGCTATAGAAATATCACCAAGAACTTTAATCGATGAAATATATCCTCCTTTTGAAGCTGCTGTAAAAGAAGCAAAAACATTAGGTATTATGGCTTCTCATGGAGATTTAAATGGAATAGCTTCTCATGGAAATCCTGAACTACTAACAGGTGTATTAAGAGATGATTGGGGTTTTGAAGGTTATGTAGTTTCAGATTCTAATGACATTGCTCGTTTATACTACTTTATGAAAGTTGCAGAAAACCCAGAGGCTGCAGCGCAAATGGGATTAGAAGCTGGTATTGATATCGATTTATATGCAGAAGATTCTTATTCGTATTTACCAAAAATGGTTGAGAAAAATCCAGAACTAGAAAAATTGATAGATAGATCAGTAAGAAGAGTTTTACGCACAAAATTTATTTTAGGTTTGTTTGATAATCCATATATAGATCTTGAGGAAACTAAAAAAGGTGTTCGTTCTGAATCATCTTTGGCCTTAGCTAAAGAGGCAGATTTAGAATCAATTATTTTGCTAAAAAATAAAAATAAAATCTTACCATTAAATAAAAACAAGAGAACAAAAATTGCATTATTAGGTCCTTTAGTAAAAGAAAATACCAAAGAACAATTCGAATCTGTTGTTGGTAATAATATCACATTTGTTGTAGACAAAGGATTTAATTTAACAGACGAAGCAAAAGGTAATCCAAACTTAATTGATACAGATGCTAAAACTATAAATAGATTAGTAAATAAAGCAAGAAGCGCAGATGTATCTATTTTATTTTTAGGAGGTGACGAGTTCACTGCAAAAGAAGCTTATTTTAAAAATACAGTTGGAGATAGAGCTACAATAGAACCTGTTAGTGCACAAGATGAGTTAATAGAGAAGGTAAAAGCCACTGGTAAACCAGTGATTGTAGTCTTAAAACATAGAAGAACTTTAGCCATTAATGTAATTTCTGAACAAGCAGATGCCATTTTAGATACTTGGGATTTAAGTGAATTTGGAGATGAATCTACAGCAAGAATTTTATTTGGTGAGGTTTCTCCTTCAGGTAAATTACCAGTAACAGTTCCAAGAAATATTGGTCAGTTGCCTTATCATTATAGTATGAAAGAAATCAACTATAAAAAAGGGTATTTATTCTTAAAAGATGGTCCTTTATATCCTTTTGGTTATGGATTAAGCTATACAGATTTTGAATATTCAGATATCAAAGTATCTAATTCAGAAATGAAAGTTGATGGAGAAATTACAGTAAGTGCTACCATTACCAACAAAGGAAACATCAAAGCTAAAGAAGCTGTACAATTCTACATTAAAGACGTTATTGGTCAAGTTACTAGACCAAATAAAGAGTTAAAAGGATTTGAAAAGATAGAATTAAATCCGGGTGAAAGTAAAACAGTAACTTTCACCATCACTCCAAAAATGTTGGAATTTACAGGGATAAAAATGGAAAAAATTATTGAGCCTGGAGATTATAAAGTGATGATTGGAACGTCCTCAAACGAATATTTAGAAACTTCATTTAAATTGATCAAATAAATTATGAAAAGATTGTTAAAGATTCTTGTTGTTGCCTTTATTTTGGCAAGTTGCTCATTAAAACAACCCATAAATGCACAAATAAATATTGATAAAGAAGCAATTCAAAAATCAATGATTAAAGCTTTAGAGTGGCAAGAGGCACATCCTATTTTTGCAATTGCACCTACAGATTGGACAGCAGGAGCGTATTATACAGGTGTGGCTAGAGCTCATAAAACAACAAGAAATATGATGTATATGGCTGCACTAAAAAACCAAGCGTATTGGAATAAGTGGCAGACTTATAAAAGATTACATCATGCAGATGATGTTGCCATTTCTTACAGTTATTTATATGTTGCCAGGAATGAAAAAAGAAGAAATTTTGCAGATTTAGAACCAACAAAAAAGTTCTTAGACACACATTTATTTGAAGACAATAATTGGAAATCTGGTAAGGATAAAAGTAAGGAAGCAAAAACCATTTTATGGTGGTGGTGTGATGCTTTATTTATGGCACCTCCAGTTGTTAATTTATATGCAAAACATACCAAACAGCCAAAGTATTTAGAAGCGATGCATAAATATTATATGGAAGCATATAATAGATTGTATGACAAAGAAGAAAATTTATTTGCTAGAGATATGCGCTTTGTTTGGCAAGGAAAAGATACTGATCGAAAAGAGCCAAATGGAAAAAAGGTTTTCTGGTCTAGAGGAAATGGTTGGGTACTTGGTGGTTTAGCACTTTTATTAGATGATATGCCTAAAGATTATGAACATAGAGATTTTTATGTAAATCTATACAAAGAAATGGCTGCTAGAATTTTAGAAATTCAACCAAAAGATGGATTGTGGAGAACTAGTTTATTAAGCCCAGAATCTTATAATCATGGAGAAGTTAGTGGTAGTGGTTTTTACACATTTGCTTTGGCTTGGGGAATTAACAATGGTTTGTTAGATGAAAAATACATACCAGCAGTTAAAAAAGCATGGAACGCTTTAGCAGCTTGTCAGCATAAAGATGGTAGAGTAGGTTGGGTACAAAATATTGGTGCTTTTCCAGAGCCAGCATCTGCAGAAAGTTATCAAAATTTTGGTACAGGAGCATTTTTATTAGCGGGTAGTGAGGTTTTAAAGTTGAAATAGATTAAATTTTTAAATCAATCAACAATAATAATATAAAATGATAGGAAAAAAAACAGTTCTATTAGGACTTATTTTAGCTGTATTTTTTGGATGTACAAAAAGTAACGATTTACCAAAAAAAACAAAAAAAGATAAAGAAATAGCAGAAAAAGTACAAGACTTAATCAACAAAATGACTTTAGAGGAAAAAATTGCTGAAATGACGCAAGATGCTCCTGCAAATGAAAGATTAGGAATACCATATATGAAGTATGCAGAAGCACTACATGGGGTTTGGCTTGTTTTAGATTATTATGGTAATACTACTGTGTATCCTCAAGCAATTGCTGCTGCTTCAACTTGGGAGCCTGAATTGGTTAAAGAAATGGCTTCTCAAACTGCATTAGAAGCGCGTACATTAGGAGTTACACATGCATATTCACCTAATTTAGACGTCATTTCTGGAGATCCAAGATATGGTAGAGTAGAAGAATCTTATGGAGAAGATCCTTATTTAGTATCTAGAATGGGTGTTGCATTTATACAAGGTTTACAAGGAACTGGAGATGATTATTTAGATGAAAACCATGTGATAGCAACAGCAAAACATTTTATAGGATACCCTGAAAATAGAAGAGGTATAAATGGTGGTTTTAGTGATATGTCTGAGCGTAGGTTAAGAGAAATATATTTACCACCTTTTGAGGCTGCAATTAAAGAAGCACGAGTAGGTTCAGTTATGCCTGGACATCAAGATTATAATGGAGTTCCAAACCATATGAATACTTGGTTGCTGAAGGATATTTTAAGAGATGAGTTAGGTTTTGATGGTTTTATTGTTTCTGACAATAATGATATTGCTCGTTTAGGAACCATGCATTTTATTGCAGAAACTAGAACAGAATCAGCTATTTTAGGGTTAAAAGCAGGTGTTGATATGGACTTAGTGATTGGAAAAAATGAGAAGTTAGCAGCATATAATTCCAAAGTATTAAAGGATACTGTTACCAAAAATCCAGAATTAGAGAAGTTTATAGACATAGCTACATCTCGTATTTTAACAGCAAAATATAAATTGGGTTTATTCGATTCAGAACCAAAAGAAATTGATCCAAAAACTGTAAATGCTGGTAAAAAAGAACATCAAGAATTTTCTTATGAAATGGCTAAAAAAGCAATTATTTTATTAAAAAATGATAATAATGTATTGCCTTTAGACATGTCTAAAATCAAATCTTTAGCAGTTATTGGACCAAATGCTCAAGAAGAAAAACCTAAAAAAGGAACCTATTCTTTATTAGGTGGTTATTCAGGTTTACCTCCTTATTATGTTTCTGCTTTAGATGGTATTAAGGCCAAAGTTGGAGATAAAGTAAAAATTAATTACGCTAAAGGTTGTGATTTATTGAGTAATTCAAAAGTAGGATTCCCTGCTGCAATTGCTGCCGCAAAAAAATCTGATGCTGTTGTTTTAGTAATAGGAGGTTCTAGAAAAACTGGTGGTGAAGGAGTAGATAGAGATAATTTAGATTTGTATGGAGTACAAAAAGAGTTGGTAAAAGCAATTCATGAAACAGGAAAACCAATAATTGCGGTTTTAATTAATGGAAGACCTTTGTCTATCAATTATGTTGCAGAAAATATTCCTTCAATTTTAGAAACTTGGTATTTAGGGATGCATTCTGGAGATGCAATTGCTGATGCTATTTTTGGTGATGTTAATCCAGGAGGAAAATTAACAGTTTCTTTCCCTAGATCTGTTGGTCAACTTCCTGTTACGTATTTAGAAAGACCAGATTTTATTGGATCTGGTAAAGGACAATTTAAAGATGCAGACAAATCACCTTTATTTCCTTTTGGTTACGGGTTAAGTTATACTACATTTACATACAGTAAACCAAAATTCGAAAATGAGATAATTACTACTGATGGAAGTACAACGGTTTCTGTTGATGTAACCAATACAGGAAAAAGAGCAGGAGACGAAGTAGTACAAATGTATGTAAGAGATGATTATGCGTCTGTTGGTAGATACAACAAAATGTTAAAAGGTTTTAAACGTATTTCACTTGAACCAGGAGAAACCAAAACCGTAACTTTTACTATAGGTTTTAATGAGTTAAATATCCTAAACCAACAAATGAAAAAAGTAGTAGAACCTGGTACGTTTACAATTTCTGTAGGAGCATCATCACTTGAAAAAGATTTACAAAAAGCTACTTTAATAGTAAAATAAGAAAAATTCAATTTTAAGGGAATAGGCACTTTTATATAATTATAAAAAAAAGTGCCTATTCTTATTTTTAACTCAGGACAAAACAGGATATCATAATTTATGAATTCACTTATGTTTAAACGTGTCTTAAATTTTATTTTTAATTATAATTCCACTATTACTCTATTTTTTTAGAAAAAAAATAATCTCTTTAGTACTTGGGATTATAATTGGTTTACTTTTAATTCCTTATCAGACGTTTTTACTTTTTCAATGGTGAGAATTAAATAGAGAATCATCAAAGATAATCGAATATATTTATAGGTTTCAAAAAGATAAAGGTGAATTTCCAAACAATATTACTGGTTATGAATTTGAAAAATAGAAAATTATGCGATAATTTTTCTTACAATATAAATTCTACAGGCTTTGGGTTGCATTATTATGTGGGAACTAAAGGCACTACTCATATCTATTATCATAATGTTTGGAAATGGGAAGACTATCCAAATTGAAAATATAATAGACTAACTATTTATTAATTCTGACATGGGTAGTATTTGCCCACCTTATTTGTGCTCTACCTTCTCTAACGCGATATGCACCATATCTAATTTTTGATTGTGTTCCTCTATCAGGATCAGGAATATTCCAATTAAAAGCTTCTCCACCTATAATTGCATTACAATAGTGTATTTTTTTTGAAGAATCGTTTGGGTCTTCTTTAAAACCTACCTCCATCACAAAAGAAGTTATTTCGTTTTTATTGACTTGTTTTAGAAAAACGACTTCTCTACCACTTCCAGAACCACCACGTTCTAAGATACGCTCTGCATAAATATCGAATGCCACTTGTTTGTCAGCATTAACGCCTGTTCCGTAAACTGGATGTGCTCTATATAGACAAATAGCAGGGTCTGGAGAACCTCCACCACCAGTATGTTGACCCTTGGCCTGTGCTATATAACTTCCACTAGTGCCAAAAGAACCTGTATCAGCCACTTCAAGAATTCTAAAGTTTCCTGTAAATTTTACATATGATCCTATATTAGGGTTTGCTATAGGTAATGAGCGTTCCATTCTAGGTTGTAAGGTATTTGGTGCATCTTGATTGTTAGAGTCTGCAGTAATATTGTATATGCCCCATGTGAGATTATCAATTATACTTTCTTTGTAGTTGGCATAACAAGTCCTGTCATCAATAGTTCCTACATTAACAGGGTTTGGTAAATCATCTGAAGTCCTAGTAGCATTTTCACCATCAGGGTTACATGTTGTGTAAGAACCTGTATCTTCATCCTCAGCTACAACTACAGTATTTGAACCTGGGTCAGGATTTGGATCAGGATCTGGGGTGTCAAAAATTAAGCTGTCTTCAGAATAGAGCTCAAGCCCATCTCTAGTGCAAGAAGAAAAGATAACAAAAAATATTAATACTAGTGTATAAATAAGTTTGAAACTGAATTTTGATTTTTTCATAAATTAATAAAAATTTGAATCAAAGATAAGCTTTACTATAACTTAACTGTTCTGTGGTATCCTGATGGATAAAGTTTTTACATAGTATGTATAGTTAACAAAGAAGATTTAATAGATGGCTAACGTATGTAAAAATTAGGTAAAATCTGCTATCCTCAGGATTTAGCAGGATGTGTTTAATAAATAAAAGTAGTTTCTTTATATTTTTAAATAAATCTACAATATGAAAATTAAATTTTTGAATAGCCTTATACTAGTTTTAATTTTAAGCTGTCAGTCTAAAATATCTGAAACTACAGAGGTAATATCTGAAATAAGTTTAGAAGAATTATCACGAAACTTCAAATCACCTTCAAAAGAATACCATCCAGAAACATGGTTTCATTTGAATGGAAATAACATCAGTAAAGAAGGATTAAAATTAGATTTACAAGCTATAAAAGATGCAGGTTTACAAGGCATTCATTTATTTAATAAATCTGGTCGTGCTTTTCCGAACGTAAAACCTGTTAAAATTTTATCTCCAGAATGGGAGGAATTGATTCGTTTTGCTGCGGATGAATGCCAAAAATTAGGATTAAAATTTACAATGCAAAATTGTCCTGGTTGGTCTATGACTGGTGGTCCTTGGGTGCCTGCCAATGAGGCGCAACGTGAAGTGGTAGAAACTACCTACCATGTTTCAGGAAATCAAAAATTTGAAAATTTTTTACAAATAGATTCTTTATACAAAACACCAGATTACAATTATAAAGACATTCAAGTATTAGCTTTTCCTACTCCAGAAGGTGATAATTCAAAAGCCTTTAATCCTAATAAAATAGAAACAAATAATACTGTAGTTCCTTGGGAGGATATTTTTAATCCAGACTCAAAAATTATTGTTACTCGAACAACTACACGTTTAGATAAAGAGTTAAATGAATACAGAAATCAAGGAATTTCTAAAGTAAATGGTGCAGCAACTTGGGTAAAAACAAGTTTTGATAAACCAATTACATTAAGAACAATTACTTTTCCACAAACAAGACATATGATTATGGGGACTAACTACCCAGTTGTTCAAGTTAACTTAAAAGTAGAAGCGATAATAGAAGATAATTTAAAAGAAATTATAGCACTTAAGTTGCCAGATGCTAACTGGAATGACAGAAGAAAACACTTAACATTAACTATACCTGAAACTAAATCAAATCAATTTGTTTTTACTTTGGAAGGGAATCATACCATTGCTCCAGAATTTATCAGATTAAGTGCAAAACCAAGATTACATAATCACGAAGCCAAAGCCGCAAAAGTTTTAAGACGTTTAAAAAAAGAAGTACAGTATAATTATGCTGAAAATACCATTATTAAACCTGAGACAATCATCAACTTAACTGATAAATTATCTGATGAAGGAAAACTAACTTGGAGTGTTCCTGATGGAAATTGGACAATTATTCGCTTTGGACACATTAATATGAGATTGACAAACAAACCTGCAGTGCCAGAAGCTACAGGTTGGGAATCTTCTAAACTAGATAAAATTGCGATAGAAAATCACTTAAAAAAAGGAATGATTGGAAATCTTATTAAAGATGGTGGCCCAATTGGCGATGGAAAATTACACGGTTTATTAATTGATAGTTGGGAAAGTCACGTGCCTACTTGGACCATAAATTCCGAAGATATGTTCAAAGAATTTGAGCAAAGAAGAGGTTACAGTATGAAAACCTATTTACCTGCTACAATGGGTTATGTTGTTGATAATGTAGAAACAACCACCAAATTTTTAAGAGACTTACGCCATACAATGGATGAGGTTTTTATTGATAATTTTTTCAAACATTTTGCCACAGTTGCACACAATATGGGAGCAGAGGTCTATACAGAAGGTGCAGGAGGTGAAGTGTTGCCTGTAGATCCAATGCGTTATTATGGGGTTAGCGATATTCCTATGACTGAGTTTTGGTATCCAAAAGCGCCATCAGATCAAAATGAATATGCAAAACCAATTTTCAACGCTTCTTCAGCAACACATCTATACAATAAACCAAAATTGGCGGCAGAAGCGTGTACGCAAGTTGGTGTAAAATGGAACGAACACCCTTTTTCGGTAAAATATTTAATCGATTATAATTTTGCAAAAGGCGTAAATCATTTGGTATTTCACACGTTTTCTCATACACCACAAACAGACGTGTATCCAGGGTCTAGTTTTGGTGGTAATATTGGTTTTCCTTTTGTACGCCAGCAAACTTGGTGGAAATATATGCCAGATTGGATAGAGTATTTATCTAGAAATCAATATGTTTTGCAACAAGGAGAATATGTAGCAGACGTTTTATGGTATTATGGAGATCATTATGAGCGTCCGCCATTTGATTTAGACGAATTTCCAAAAGGCTACAGATTCGATTATTTAAATGCAGAAATTTTACAGGAAAAAATCAGTGTAAAAGACGATAAAATTCACGTTGAAAATGGAGGTGATTATAGAATTATCAAACTAAGAGATTCAGAAAGTATGTTGTTAGCTACCGCAAAAAAACTAAAAGAATTGGTGGTAAATGGTGCTGTTATTTTGGGTAATAAACCTAGCGATTCTCCAAGTTTAATGGATGATGAAAAAGATTTACAAGAACTAGAATCAATCGCAAATGAATTATGGGGAACAACAAAAAGTGGCGTAAAACAAGTTGGAAAAGGTCGGGTTTATTGGGGTAAAACGATTGATGAAGTTTTACAAGCAGAAAAAATAGCCAAAGATGTAATTGTCTCTGAAGATTTAGATATCAATTGGATTCATAGAGAAAACCAAGATGCACATATTTACTTTGTAGCTTCAAAAGAAGAGAATCCTGTTGATGTTTCGTTAAGTTTTAGAATCGAAAATTTATCTCCTCAAATCTGGGATGCGTTTACAGGGAATCAACAAAAAGCCAAAGTTTGGAGGTCTATAAATAAAAGAACCAATGTTGCTGTTTCATTACCCGCAAGCGGAAGTACAATTATTGTGTTCTCTAAAAGTGATGCAAAACCATTAGCATCAAAAATTACCTTAAATGACAAGACTATTTTAGACACAAAAACAGGTTGGTACCAAATTTATAAAACAGATGATTATCAAAAAATAGCTTGGAATAACGATGAATTTAAAGCATCAAAATCTGGAGAATATATTTTTCATCAAGATGGAAAACAAGTTGTAAGGTCAATTAACATTAAAAAAATGGCATTACAAAACAACTGGAAATTGTCTTTTGAAAAAGGATGGGATACTCCAAAATTTATAGAGATAGATAAATTAAAATCGTTAACTGAATTGGAAAATGAAGCTATACAACATTACTCAGGAACCACAACATACACTAAAACTTTTGAAATAAATAAGTTAGGTGAATCTACAACTATCAATTTAGGAGAAGTTGCAAACATTGCAGAATTGTGGTGTAATGGAAAAAAGGTTGGGGTAAAATGGGCTCCTCCTTTTGAGTTTGATATTTCTGATAAAATTCAATTAGGAGAGAACACACTAGAGATTAAAGTAACCAATACCTGGAGAAACCAATTAATTTTTGATAATAAAAGACCAAAGAAATCTAAGAAAACTTGGACAACAGCTCGTCCAAAAAATAATGAAACTGAATTGGAAAAATCTGGCTTAATTGGTCCAGTAGTTATAAATATAGTTGATTAGTATTTCATAAAAAGAATTTGTCATCAAATTATTTAAGATTGAATTCTTAGGAAAAACAATCAAATTAAATGTTAAAATACCTTTAAAATAAAGTAGCTCAGGACAGGTCAGGATACTTTATCTGACTATAAATTTGAATTTTACTAGAGTTTTATAATATATTGAGTTATGAAAAAAAGTATTTTTAAATTATTAATATTCTTCACGTTAACATTATGTTCATATAGTATTAAAGCACAAGATACACCACCATCTGATGGTGTTTTTAGATTACAAAATGTAGCTACAGGAAAATATTTAACTGATGCAGGCTCAAGTGCAACAGCTGTAACTATGTCAGATACAGGTGATTCCCCTAATACTCATTTTAAATTTGTTCAAAGTGGCTCATATTACAATATCGATAGTGAAACTCTTGGTATTTTACGTGCACCTGGAGCTAGTGGTCCAGGAGGCCCTTATGTTGTAGTTAGTACAACTAAAGCTGCACCAGCAGTTGATACTGATAAAACTTGGACAATATATCATAATACTACAAATGATACCTATAGATTTGAATCAAGGTCTGCAGGTAGGTTTATGTATCAAGAAACTAATGGAACCGTAACACATTCAATTGTCGCAGACACAGATGATAGGAGTAACTGGAAGCTCATTCCTTATGTGCAAACTCCAGTAGTGGTAGCTCCAGATGAAGATACCAGTACAGATTTAAATTGTCTATCTTCTGGTGAATTTCAAAACGATAATACCAGAAATGTGGATATACCAAATTCAGTGAATGTTGGTACTGTTGATGATAGAAGTTGTTATTCAGACTATTCAGAAAGTAGTGTTAACGGTAAAACTTGGGGTGTTTATAATATTACTGCAGGTTCAAACCATTGGGATGGAGCTACATTACAACCAAGAATAGAGCGTTCTTTACCTAGGTCTGGAGAAACAGGTGTTGGTAGTTATGCAAGATTTACAGGAACATTTAGAATATTAGAGGTTGGGGATACTGGTTCTTTTAGTTCAAGTGGAAGTTATTTAGCACAGGCAAAAGGAAAACATTCAGGTGGAGGTGGTTCCAGTGATCCTGCAATTCTTTTATATAGAGCGCATCCTGTTTATGGAGATGGAGTAAATGCTGGTAAGCAAGTAGCTTTTGATATTTACGCAGAAAGAATTTTAGAAAGAGGAGGAGAAGGTAGTGGTAGAGAAACTGTTTTCTTAAAAAGAGTAAATAAGAATGAGGAAGTTGATTTTGTTTTAGAGGTAGGTTTTAGACAAGATCCTAATGATATTTCAAAAAAAATCCATTATTGTAATGCCATAATTGGAGGAGAAGCCTTTAATTATAATATTCCTGAACCAGAAAGAGGTTTAGAATCTGGTATTAGATATGGCGCTTATAGAGTAAGAGGTGGAAGAGCTCAATTTAGATGGGCAAATACTACTTATCAGAAAGTGGAAGTTGAAGATAATGGTGATACTTTTACACCATCTGATGATGTTTTTAGACTGAGAAATGTCGCTACTGGACAATTCTTAACTGATGCAGGTTCAAGTGCAACTGCTGTTAGTATGACAAATTCAGGAGAGCCAACAAATACACATTGGACTTTTGTTGAGAGTGGATCTTATTTTAATATTGATAGTGAAACTTTAGGAATACTACGTGCACCAGGTGCAAATGGTCCAGGAGGTGCTTATGTAGTGGTTAGTACAACGAAAGCTGCACCAGCAAGTGACACTGATAAAACATGGACAATACATCATAATGAAACAGACGATACTTATAGATTTGAGTCAAGAACGGCAGGCAGATTTTTATACCATAATGCAGATGGTTCTGTAACGCATTCTATTGCTTCTGCAGATGATGATAGAAGTAAATGGGAGGCTATACCAACAAGTCAATCTTTAAGTGTATCAGATAATTTATTAGATAATGCTAGTTTAAAGGTTTACCCTAATCCTGCAAAGAATATTTTTACTATTGCTTTGAGTAATATTTCTGAAGCTGATGTCATTATTTATAATACATTTGGAAAAGTAGTTTACAAAGAAAAAACTAATACAGGAGATATTAAATTTGATAATAATAACAACTTAACTCCAGGCATATATTTGATAAAAGCAATATCAGGAGATAGTAAAGTATATCATACTAAATTGATAATAAGATAAAATTAAAATTCTGTTTTTTATCAAAAAAAGTTAAAGAATAACATTCTTACAATAAGTAAAAGTCAGTACAATTAAGTATTGACTTTTTTTTAAACTATTCATTACTAAAAATTTAATATCAGGACACTTCAGGATATGCTTATGATTAAAATGTCATAGTTTGCAATCGTAATACAATCTTAGTCATTTTTAATTTAATTGACTGAGTTTGTTTAAAAAATTAGCATGAATAATAATCTATATATTTTTTTAAAAAGTATTCTACTCATACTTTTCTTTAATCTTTCATTGAAGGCGCAAGTTACATTTGAGAAAGAAATTAAAATTACAGACATAGCCTTACATTTTGATGGTAATAAAGTTACTTCTGACACAGCACCAAACTCAACCACAGGATACGATTATGCATTTGGACCTCAAATTTCTGCCCATGGCGATTGTATATTCACTTACAAGCATTATGTGTTTATGACTTGGTACAAAGGGGGTAAAGAAAATCGTAATATGATGTTAACACGTTATAATACAGAAACAGGAACTCAAAAAACAATCGAGTTTCCTCATAAACATACAGGTTTTAGAAATGTATGGTATATAGGAGAATCTCACAATACAATTGGTATAGGTGTTAGCCCTTTAGATGGTACCATACATTTACTTTTTGATATGCATGCATACTCAAGAACAAGACCAACAAATGGTAGTTTGGCAAATGATTATTTTAGATATTCTTATTCTAAAAAAAATGTTGCAGATCTGCCTGATGAAGAGTTTACAATAGACCAATTTGTAGAAGATAGTGGAGCAGGAGATTATACACATCTAAGTTTAAATGGAGCGATAGATTATAACGCTTTTTCAGAATTTACATATCCTCAGTTTTTTTTAAATACTCAAGGAGATTTGTTTTTTTCTATGAGAAAAGGATCTAGTCCTAATGGAGGTTATCATTTTGCAAAATATGATGCGAATACATCAACTTGGTCAAATTTTATAAAATTTGCAGATAAAAACGCAAAAAATTTTGGTGAACCATATAACTGGGGAATGTATGGTAGATTGCAATTTGTTGGAGGGAAAATAGCAATTGGTTTTCAAAAAAGGTCATCAAATACCAATGATAGATACTTGTATCAAAATGGGTTTTATTTTGCATATTCAGATGACCAAAGTGGACAAACTGGTTGGAAAAACTATAAAGGAGAAAGTTTTACTACACCTTTAAGAAATGCAGATAAAATATTGGTTTACGAACCAGGAGATTTGGTCACAACTACCCAAAAAGACCAAGTATATATGGTTGGTAATTTTGACTGGACAATTACAGAAAGAGGTGATATACATATTATAGGTAGGGTTAGAGATGATGAAAATAATATTACTAAAAATGTACATACTTTTCAAAAGGCTGGAGATTCAGAATTTACCACCTCTACTGATTTTATAGGAGGAAATCGTTTATTTACCTCTGGAAACAATATTTATATGATTAGGTTAAATTCAGGTAGAATTTATATAGAACAATCTTTGGGAGGTACTAATAATTTTAGGAAAGTTTATGAAGCAACCTCAGGGAAACAATTTAGTCATGGTAGAGCCTATGTAAGTAATGGTAAGCTCTATTATTATATGATGGAACAATCTACTGGAGATCAAAGACCATTGTATTTACACATAATAGATTTAGGTATAGATAATAGTCCGTTTCAAGTATCTCTAATTTCTCCTATAAACAATGAAAGTTATGAAGTAGATAAACCGTTAGAAATTTCAGCTGAAGCATTTAATAATAATGGAAGTGTTTCTAAAGTAGAATTTATTATTAACAATCAAATTTTTGAAGAAGATACTACAAGCCCATATACTGTAAATTACACACCAGATATAGAAGGAACATATACTATAAAAGCAATTGCTTATGATGAAAACAATGCAACAGTATCATCTCAAGAAATTAATATAGAAGTTTTTAGACGAAATGCTAATGATTTATCTGGCGATATTTACAGATTAAAAAATGTAGCCACAGGTAAATATTTAACATCTTCAGGATCTTCTATAATAGCGAGTGATTCAGATGAAGGCTCAGATAAAGAATGGCAATTTGTTAAGGCAGAGGTTCCTGGATTTGATTATTATAATATTGATAGCGAGGTTAGAGGGATAATCAGATTTACAGGAGGTGCTTCCAATCCAGGATTAGTAAGTACTAATTTTGGATCACCAAATACTAATGTGGATAAAATTTGGAGAGTAATTGCAAACAACGATGGTAGTTTTAGTTTTGCTACAAGAACTAGTGATAGATTTTTATATCATGAATCTGATGGATCAATGACACATTCATCAAATACAGATGATAGAAGTAAATGGATTCCTGAATCAACAACCTTAAGTCTTGAAAATCTTAATAATACTATTCATTCATCAATAAAAATTTATCCAAATCCATCTAATGGTAACTTTATGTTAAAACTTAATAATATCAATAGTGCAACTATTTTGATATATAACCTTTTAGGTAAAATTGTTCATTCAGAAAAAGTTAATACTGAATTTATAGAAATAAAAAACCAAAAGAGATTTGAAACAGGAGTTTACATGGTAAAAGTAGTATCAAAAGAAACTAATAAAGTATATCATACAAAATTAGTAATTCAATAAACCGAAATAAAAACATCTTTACTAGTCTAAAAGAAAATTTTTTTTTGGACTTTTTGATTATATAAAACAGGATAAAACAGGATAGGTTTTACATAGTATCTGTTTAATTTCCTTACTTAAAATACTTCCAAATGAAAAGACGTAACTTTTTACAACTTTCTACATTAGCTGGTGTTGGTTTGTCATTGCCAATGTCAGGTTTATTACAGTCTTGTGCAGATCATCCAGAACATTCTTTGGAATTTAAAAACTTAATTTCAGGTTTATTAAAAGATTGGAGTGATGGAATGCTAAAGGTACAAATCAATAATCCATCTAATTTAGAGGTTCACGGTGCTTTGGGTTGCCCTTCTTGCTCGCATATTCATGGAAGATGTATGGATGCTGTGTATCCTTTTTTATATATGGCAGATAAAACTGGCGATGAAAAATATATAGAAGGTGCTAAATTAGTCATGCTTTGGGCAGAAAATAATGTTTCTCAAGAAAATGGAGCTTGGACAGTGATTAAAAATCCAAAATCTTGGAAAGGAATTACCATTTTTGGAGCAATTGCTCTAGCAGAAGCGTTACATTATCATGGGCATGTTTTAGACGAAGCAACTCGTAAAGCATGGATAATTCGTTTAGAAAAAGCAGGACAATATATTTATGACACCTTTACCATAGACTTTACCAACATCAATTATCCTGGAACTGCAGTTTATGGGTTGGATTTAATAGGAGGACTTGTAAATAGAGAAGATTTTAAAGCCAAGAGTAAAGAATTAGCGCAACAAGTAAAAGCGTATTTTACGCCTAACGAAGGTTTGTTGTTTGGTGAATGTAAAAAGAGCTCAAGTAAATTAAGTGAAAAAGGATTACATGGTGTTGATTTAGGATATAATGTAGAGGAAACTTTAAATAGTTTGGTAATGTATGCTTTAAAGAAAAAAGACGAAGAGCTTCTACAAATTTTAACAAAGTCATTAAACAGTCATTTAGAATTTATGTTACCTGATGGTGGTTGGGATAATAGTTGGGGTAACAGAATGTACAAATGGAGTTATTGGGGAAGTAGAACTTGTGATGGTAGTCAGCCAGCATTTGGTATGATGGCCAATATCAATCCAGCATTTGGAACAGCAGCAATAAAAAACACAGAATTATTACAAAGATGCACAGCAGATGGCTTAATTCATGGAGGTCCTGGTTTTATAGAAGCAGGTATTCCACCTTGCGTGCATCATACGTTTACACACGCAAAACCATTAGCAGCCTTATTAGATCATTGGGATCATTTACCAGAAATAAATGCAAATGCAAGTTTACCTAGAGCAACTACAGATGGTGTAAAACACTTTAAAGATTTAGACGTGTATCTTTTTGCAAGAGGAGATTGGCGAGGTACTGTAAGTGCCTACGATGCAGAATATCATTATAAAGAAGATTATCGTCAAGCTTCTGGTGGTGCATTAGGAGTTTTGTATCATAACAAAGTAGGACTTCTATGTGCTGCAAGTATGGCAGAATATCATTTGGTTGAAAAAAATAATCAACAACCACAACCAGGGAAAGACATTTGTTTAACTCCAAGAGTTGAGGTCTTTAAGGATAATGTTTGGTACACAAACTTATACGATTTGCCAGCAACTGTTGCTTCTAGTGATGAAAATGGCACTATTGAATTGCTAGCAAATACGAAGTTAAAAAATGTAGACAGAAAAGAAATTACGGGTACTGCTTCTGAGTTTGATATTGTTTATAATTGTTCTTTTAATGAAACAGAAATTAAAGTAAATTCAATACAGGATATTATTGAAAAAACTGCTTTTGTGCTACCAATTGTATCTCCTACAAGCGAAGTTGTGACTGCTATTAGCGATACTGAAATTACCATTAAAAAACCTGAAGGATTAGTAACTATTAAGGCAAATGTACCAATTAAAACCAAAGAAATTTCAGGGAAAAGAACCTTTAATATGGTACCAGGTGTTGAGGCTTTGCCATTAGAAGTATCTTTTGTAAATAATGATGAATTAAGAATTACAATTTCTGTAAGTTAAAGAGAGTAATTTTTAATAATGAAACTAAAATCATTTACTCTTTTTTTCACGTTACTACTTTTTCAAAGTTGTGAAAAACACGATAAGAAAAAGTTATCATTAATATATTTTGATGCATCATTAAATGCTCAAGTTAAAGAGAAAATAAAGGAAAAACATCCTTACTTTTTTAGTAAATATCAAATTCTACAAAAAAAAGCAGATGAAACTTTAGGTTTTAAGGCAAATTCTGTTGTCAACAAAACTAGAATTCCTGCAAGTAAAAATAAACACGACTACTTAAGTTATGCGCCTTACAAATGGCCTGATCCTACAAAAATAAATGGGTTGCCTTGGTTAACTAGAGATGGTATTATTAATCCTATTTCTCAAGGATATGATACCGATTTTAAACGAACTTCAGAATTTTTTAAAACTATTGAAATTTTGGGATGGGCTTTTTATTATTCAGATGAAGATAAATATGCAAATAAGGCAATTGAGTTAATTAGAATTTGGTACATCAAAGAAGACACCAAAGTAAATCCAAATATAAATTTTGGACAAGCTGTTCCTGGAGCAGCAGAAGGAAGAAAAGCTGGTGTGCAAGAGTGGTTAAATCAGTATCATATAATAACTGCACTACAAATTTTCGAAAATGCTAATATGCTTACCGATGATTTAAAAAGTGAAATGAAAAATTGGTTTGAACAATATTTAAACTGGCTACTCACTAATGAAATGGCTATTGAAGCAGGTAACACAGGACAAAATCATGCAAACCACTTTAATCATCAAGTTGTTGGTTTATTAATTTACTTAAATCGCACAAAAGAAGCGAAACAAATTATTGAAAATGCCAAGTATAATAGAATAGCAACTCAAATTTTACCAGATGGAAGACAGCCTAAAGAAATGGGTAGAACTAGATCTGTACATTACTCATCTTTAAATCTTTGGTCATTATCAGAATTAACATTTATAGGAAAGAAGTTAGGAGTAGACTTATGGAGTTTTGAAACAGAAGATAAGCGTTCATTAAGGCAAGCGTTTTTTTATCTGAACAAATATGTTAATCAACCAGAAAAATGGCCTTACAAAGAAATTTCTTATGGTGGTGTTTTACATACAATGAACACAGAAATGAAACCTATGTTTTCAAAAGCATCCACCCTTTTAAAAAAACAATTAATAGATGATAACTCTAAATTTCATCAGTATTTAACAGCACTTGAGGTCTTACAATATCCTCCTTTGAATTTCTTAAATGATTAAATATTGGAACGATTATTAAAAACTAAAATACAATATTATCATTCCATTTTACAATTTTATTATCATACATAGCGTCTAAAGCCATTTGTACACAAACCGCAGTTTTAGCACCAGAAGTAATATTAGATAAAGGCGTTTTATTGTCTATAATTGCATTTTTAAAATCTAATAAAGCCTGCTTACTTGGGTCTAAATGCTCTATGTTAATATTGTAACCTTTTGCTTTATCCCATTGTGCAGTTGCACCACTAACACCATCCACTTCACCCATTACTTTGTTTTTCTTTCCTTCAGGATAAAACCAAGCATTTTTAGTATCTATAATAATAGTTCCTTTGTCTCCTAAAACTTTTATTTGATAGCCATCTTTTGCATTGCTAGTTACACAAGAAAATTTTGCTTTAACACCATTTGCATAAGAATAGGTTAAGTGCACATTATCATAAGTTTCTCTTCCGTCTTTCCAATAATCAATACCTCCAACTCCCATAACTTGCTCAGGAGTTTCCCCTAAAACCCAGTTTACAAAATCAATTTGATGTGAGCACAATTCTGCAGTTAATCCACCAGAAAACTCTCTGTACATTCTCCAGTTCATGGCTTTCTCTAAACTTGGGTTTGGTACTTTTCTTCTCCAGTTTCCGTGTCTATTCCATTGACATTCAAAAGCAGAAATATTTCCAACTTTTCCTTGACGAATTAAATCGAAAACATAAGTGTACAACCTAGAACTGTGATATTGATGTCCTGTTTGAAAAATAGTTTTAGATTCTTTAGTTTTATTGATCAATTGTTGAATACCATGATAGCCTTTGGCTAACGTTTTTTCACAAAAGATATGTTTACCAGCATCAATTGCATCAATAGCTATTTTAGAATGCGTGTTAAATGGAGTAGCTATAATAACAGCATCTACATCTTTATTCTCTAAAAGTGCTTTATAATTACCATATCCTTTTGGATTCGAATTTGCTTTTTTCAGCCCATTTTGTAATCGAAAAGGTATTACATCAGCTGCAGCGACAACTCTTAATCCATCAATTTTATTAATTATAGAGGTTAATCCAGTACCCCTTTGTCCAGTTCCTATAACACCAATATTAACAGAGTCACTAGAACTAGATTTTAGATGAGATAGATTTCCAAATACTGAGTTAGTTGTAAGTATTCCAGCTGTAGCAATTCCTGATTTTTTAATAAAGGTTCGTCTTTTCAAATTTTAGATTTTAGGTTCCCAACCAGGTTCGTATGTTCTAGACCAAAGTTTCATTGCATCTCTATCAAATATTTTACCAGAATTTTCATCAACATTAAAACCTTTGTTAATTCTGTATGAAATATTGGCATAATGGGTTAGCATTTGAGAAACTGCACCTACTTCTATAGGTGAAGTTAATTTTTCTTTACCTCTAATCGCATCAAAGAAATTAGTAACGTGTCTAGTAGTTAAATTTCCACCACCACCTAAAGCAAGTCCACCTTCTTTTCCTCGAGATTTATTTTCTTTAATTAATTTTCCTTTTAAATCATACAATTCATAACCACCTCTATCTACAAAAACCAAACCTTTAGATCCATAGATTATAGTACCTCTTCCACGTCCATATTTTTTATAAGCATTTCTGCTATCTCCATCCCATTGAATCACTCTGTTATCTGCAAATGTAAAAGTAGCTTCCATTTGGTCATACATCTCCCAGCCATCGTTTTTAAATTGTCTTTTTCCTGCAATAACATCTACATATTCAGGATATTTTACATCTAAAGCCCAACGTGCAATGTCTAATTCGTGAGTTGCATTATTACCCATTTCTGCAGTGCCAAAATCCCAACCATACCAATGCCAATTGTAGTTCCAAGTATCGTGCGTGTATTCTTTTCTTGGTGATGGACCTTGAAAAAGATCCCAATCCAATCCCTTAGGAGGTGTAGCTTTAACTGGTACTGGCACTTTTCCTCTACGATTTGTGTAAAAGGCTACAGCTTTATAAACATTTCCAATTATTCCTTTGTGAATATCTGAAATAATCTCTTGACTTTCTAATGATGATCTTTGCTGATTCCCCATTTGTACAACTTTATTGTACTTTTTTTGAGCGGCAACTACCAATTCATTTTCAAAAGGATTATGGCTACAAGGTTTTTCTAAATAAACGTGTTTCCCTGCTTGCATTGCCATAATTGCTCCTGGTGTGTGCCAATGATCTGGAGTTGCCATAAAAATGGCATCTATCTTTTTATCATCAATAATATTTCGAATATCCGCTTCAGATTTAATTTTATAGTCAATCTTTTCTCCAACTTTTAGTTGAGCTTTTTCTAATTGACTAGGCATTACATCACACAAATATTGGAGACGTATATTATTTTGTTTCTCAGCTATACCATCTATAAAACCAGAATATCTACGTCCTAAACCTTGAATTGCAACATTTATTCTGTCATTTGCTCCAATGATGTTGTTATAACTTTTAGCAGACATTGCATTTGCAGTACCTAATAAACCAAGTCCAGCTGCTGCTGTAGTTGTCTTTTTTATAAAATTTCTTCTACTGGTATTCATTATTTCTTTTTTTTAGGTTTTGGAACTCTAATTTTAATATTTCTAAAAGACACTTTATTACCATGATCTTGTAATAAAATTTGCCCTTTTTCAAGTAATCCAAAATTTGGCCATTTTGCATATTTACTTTCAGAAACTAGTTTTAAGAATTCATCACTTCCACGTTCATATTCTAAAACTTTAACATCATTAACCCAATGTTCTACTTTATTGTTTATGGATTTAATGTAGGCTGTATTCCATTCTCCAATTGGGTTTAATGGTTTTATAGGGTCTGCTTTAATTAAATCGTACAAAGAACAAACAGTTCTACTTCCTTCATGAGAACCTCTTTTAGCATCTTCATGCAATGCATCATCTAAAATTTGATATTCTAAACCAATTGATGAACCTGGGCCTTTGTTTAATTCTGTGTCTACATAATATTTAATTCCACTGTTTGCACCTGGTGTTAATTTAAAGTCAACTTGCAATTCAAAATTACTATACTCTTCTGTAGTTACAATATCACCACCAGCAGTTGATTCTGCTCCTCCAGTATCAGCAACAATAAGTTCTCCGTTTTCAATAGACCATCCTTTTTCTGGGAATTTATCTAATTTTGCGCCTCTCCAACCTTTGGTTGTTTTACCATCCCAAAGCATTTTCCAACCTGTTCTTTTTTCTTCAAAAGTCAAGTTGTTTTTAGTGATAATGGGTTGTAATGGCGATTTTTTAGAATATTTTTCTAAGTCTGTAGTCAAAATTTTGGCATTTCTCCACATCACTTGTTTGCCTAAATTCTTTTTATTTTTCCCTATAGAATGTACTTGTAATCCAATGAATCCAAAAGCTGTTTTATCATCAATTAAATAGGCAGCAGCAACACCATTTACCCAGGTTTTAATCGTGTCTCCTATTGCCTCAACTCTGTAATGATTCCAGTCGTTTTGTTTAAATGCTTTTTGAGCATCTGTATTATCTACTAAAGGATTTAACCATTTTCTTCTTTTTTCATCATAAATACCTCCACTCCAAGCGCGTTTAGAAGGGTCAATTTCAACTTGATATCCGTGTACCATTCCATCTCTGTAATAAGGTATCGAATTACTTCTAATTTGAATACCTGAATTCATAGTTGAGGCTACTTTATACTCAATTTCGAAAATAAAATCTGAGTATGTTTTATCTGTACACAGAAATGTATTTGGAGTATTTGCAGCAGTAGTCCCTATAATAGTTCCATTTTTGTTTTTATAAGTAGCATTACCACCTTTAATATTCCAACCTTCTAAAGAGTCATTGTCAATAAGATCAACCCAAGGAGTTTTGTTTTCATTGCAAGATGAAATTAATGATGCAATGAATACTAGAAAAAATAAGTTAATAAATTTCATAAAGTTGTTATAAATGTAATTACCAAATATAATTAACCAATTACTAAGTGATAACCTGTAGTGTCCTGACAAATAATTTAAAAGCTATTATTAAAAAGTTGTTTTATCTAAACAACAGTATTTTACAGGATGGTGTATTAAATTTTAAAAATTATTTTTACTAAATAGATTAATATTCATAACTGTATAAATTCTAAGAAGTAATAAAACTCTAACAAAATTTATATACCAAGTATGTAATACTATAGAAATTTAGACACTGTAAGTATTTTACAAAAATCAAGATATGTTTTATGCTAAGCTCATATTAAACCAAGTAACACCCCCTTTTAAAGATTATTAGAATAATTATGAAGAAAATAATAGTACTTTTTGGTTTATTCCTTTTTTTAGGTTGTAATAATTCTGAAGACTATAAAGACATACAGTCTGGGTTTGTAAATCCAACAGAAGATAATAACCTTTGGTGTTATTGGTATTGGATCAATGATGATATTTCTAAAGATGGTATTACCAAAGATTTAGAGGCAATGAAGAAAGCTGGAATTGGTGGTGCTTTGATCGGTAATATAAATCCAGCACGTAAAGATGGGAAAGTACCTATGCTAAGTGAAGAATGGTGGTCACATATGGTACACGCTGTTGTAGAAGGAAAACGAATAGGCGTAGATATTGGTGTTTTTAATTGCCCAGGATGGAGTCAAAGTGGTGGTCCTTGGGTAGATTCAGAAAAAGCAATGCGCTATTTAACATTTAGTGAAACCAAAGTTGAAGGTGGAAAGTTGCTAAATATAAACTTAAAACAACCTGAAAAGAATTTTCAAGATACACATACATTAGCTTTTAAATCAACAATAGCAGAAAAAAGAAGTACCCAATATATTCCTACAAAAGTAAAAGCGAATTGGAAAGATGTTGATGTAAGAGAATTAACAGATGGAGTTCTAGATTCTGAAACATCATTTGAATTAAAAGGTAAAGCGCCTTTAGAAATTACTTTTGATTTAGCAGAAAATATTGAAGCACAATCTATTTCTGTTGTGCCAAGTCAAGCATTTAAATGTAGTATAGAATTATTTGCAATTATAGATGGAAAAGAGACACTTGTAAAAAAGTTTAATTTCGATCGTTTTAGAATGGCTGCCAATATTGGCCCAATTAAAAAAGGAGCTTATGCTTTAGCTTTTCCAAAAGTAAAGACAGATAAGTTTAAATTGATATGTACGAATTTTCAAAAATTTAGAAAAGGTGGAGGATTTGGTTTTGCGGAAATTACCATTTCTGAAGCTCCAGTTTTAGAGAAATATATTGAAAAACAATTGGGTAAAATGCATCCTACTCCAAAACCTAATTGGGATACCTATATTTTTAATCAACAAAAAGAATTAACTGCTAATGAGCCAAGGTTAGCAACTAATGAAATATTAGATATTAGTGATAAAGTTGATGCAAATGGAAACCTAAATTGGAAAGCACCAGAAGGTGAATGGACGATTATGAGAATAGGAATGTCACCAACAGGTACAAAAAATGCACCTGCAGCACCACAAGGTGTAGGATATGAAATTGATAAGATGAATGGTGAATTGGTAAAATATCATTTTGACAATTTTGTGGGCGAGTTGCTAAAACGTATTCCAGAAGAAAGTAAATCTGCTTTTAAATATGTAGTAGCCGATAGTTATGAAATGGGTTCTCAAAATTGGACAGATAATTATGAGGTAAAATTTCAAGAAAAATATGGTTATAATCCTATAAAATATTTACCAGTTTTATCAGGTAGAATTGTAGGAAGTATAGAAGAATCTGAACGTTTTTTATGGGATTTAAGAAGAACTATTGCAGATGACATTGCTTATGAATATGTAGGTGCATTAAGAAAAGCAAGTAACGAACACAATTTGAAAACTTGGTTAGAAAATTATGGGCATTGGGGTTTTCCAGGTGAGTTTATGATGTATGGAGGTCAATCAGATTTAATTGCTGGGGAGTTCTGGAATGAAGGAACTTTGGGGAATATTGAATGTAAAGCCTCCTCTTCAACTGCACATACCTATGGTAAACGTATCACTTCTGCAGAGGCATTTACTTCTTCACGAAAAATGTACTTAAGACATCCAGAAAAGCTAAAAAAACGTGGTGATTGGGCGTTAACAGAAGGTATTAATCATTTTGTATTGCACTTATACATTCAACAGCCAGATGATAATAGAAAACCTGGAATGAATGCTTGGTTTGGTACAGAATTTAATCGTCACAATACGTGGTTTAGTCAAGCTGATACTTATTTTGACTATTTAAGACGTTGTCAACATTTGTTACAACAAGGTAAATATGTAGCAGATGTGTGTTATTTTATTGGGGAAGATGCTCCTATTATGACAGGAGGTCGAGTACCAGAAATTCCAAAAGGGTATTCCTATGATTATATCAATGCAGAAGTAATTCTAAATAGACTTACAGTTAAAGATGGTCGTTTTGTTTTACCAGATGGAATGTCCTACAAAGTTATGGTGTTACCACCTTTTAAAACGATGCGTCCAGAATTATTAACTAAGTTGGAACAATTAGTTTCAAAAGGAGGAACAATTTTAGGACAAAAACCAGAAAAATCACCAAGTTTAGAAAACTTTCCAATTTGTGATACTCAAGTAAAAGATTTGGCAAATAAAATGTGGAATGAAAATTATGTAGATGGTAAAATGAAAGCAACTTACGGAAAAGGTAAAATTTGGGATGGTTATGAGTTGTCAGAAGTTTTTGCTGATTTAAATTTAACCAAAGATTTAGAAGTTGATGCAAATGCTCCAATTTTATGGACACATCGTAAAACATCTGAAATTGATATTTATTTCCTTTCAAATCAAAGTGATAATAAACTCAACATAGCACCAGTGTTTAGAACCGATAAAAATTTAAGACCACAATTATGGAATGCTGTAAGTGGAGAAATTAGAGATTTACCTGAGTATGAAATTACTCTAACAGGAATTAAAGTACCATTGCATTTTGAAGGAGCTCAAAGTTGGTTTGTCGTTTTTAGTAAAGAAGCTAAAACTAATGAAATATCTAATTTTCCAGAATACAAGTCCTTAGTAACATTAGATCAAAATTTTAAAGTCGACTTTCTTAATAAAGAGATTGGACCAAAAGAAACAATAGAGTTTAGCAAACTGCAAGACTGGTCAATTTCAGATAATGAACAAATAAAATTTTATTCAGGTACAGCAACATATACTAAAACCTTTACAATTGACCAACTTCCTAAGAATCAAGAAATGTATCTCAACTTAGGAAAAGTATCAGTGATGGCTAAAGTAAAATTAAACGATAAATATTTAGGAGGTGTATGGATGTCACCTTATCGATTAAATATTTCAGAAGCGATACAAGCAGGTGAAAACAAATTAGAAATAGAAGTAGTAAATCTGTGGAGAAATCAATTGATAAGAGATAAATCACGAAAAGAAGATGAAAAATACACTTGGTTAGTTACAGACGATATTACCCCAAAATCAAAATTACAACCGTCAGGATTGTTAGGTCCAGTATGTATTGAATCTATAAACTATTAGTTAGTCAAACTTTACACCAAAAATGAACATATTAAATCAATATACAAAAAAGACAATATCTAAAAATCTAATAATTCTTGGATTAATTCTATCTAGTATATATTCGTGCAAAAACCAACAAAAACAAGATATTAAAGTAGTAAAAACTAAACCAAATTTGCTATTCATTTTTGCAGACCAATATCGTCAGGCATCTTTAGGATTTTTAAAAGAAGATCCTGTACACACACCGAATTTAGATCAATTAGCAAAAGAAGGTGTTTTTTTCAGTGAAGCTGTATCCAACAACCCTTTATGTAGTCCATATCGTGCAATGTTAATGACAGGTCGTTATTCATTATCAACTGGGGTTGTAGAAAATTGTAATTCCCAAAGAACAACTTTAGGTAACTATCTAAAGAAAGATGAAATCTGTTTTTCTGATGTTTTAGTGGACAATGGATATAGTGCAGGATATGTTGGAAAATGGCATTTAGATGGTCCAGAACCAACACCACCAAATGTAAAAAGAGTTTGGGATACTTGGTGTCCTCCAGAAAGAAGGCATAGTTTTTCTTTTTGGTATGCTTATGGCACACACAACAGGCACAACACACCTTATTATTGGACAACAAATGCTAAAGAAGATGAAAAAACATACATCAAAAAATGGTCTGCAGAGCACGAAGCAGATGTTATTATTGACTATCTAAATAATAATAAAGAGCAAAGAAAGAATTATGAACCTTTTGCATTGTTTTGGTCTATAAATCCACCACATACTCCATTTAAACAAGTTCCAGAACGTTACAGAAAACGTTATGAGGGTATGGATTATAAAGATGTTTTAAATAGGCCAAATGTTCAATTTAATGATAATTATGAATTAAAAAGAGGAGATCATGGAGTTGAGAAAAGACTAGATCAAGCTACAGATTATTTTGCTTCTGTAAATGGTGTTGATGATCAAATTGGTCGAGTCATATCAAAATTAAAAGAAGAAGGATTGTATGAAAACACAATTATTATTTTTTCTGCAGATCATGGAGAAATGTTAGGTAGCCAAGGTTTAATGCACAAAAATGTTTGGTTTAAAGAAGCATATAAAATTCCATTAATTGTACATTATCCAAAGAAAGTAAAACCAAAAACAGATGATATTCTATTAAGTGTACCAGATTATATGCCTACAATTTTAGGTCTAATGGGATTAGAAGATAAAATACCAAATGTAGTAGAAGGTAAAAATTATGTCGATTTATTTTTCGATAAACCCGTAAATCGTCCAGAAAAGCAGTTGTATTTTGGAGGGAAAAGTTTTGCTTCAAATGGAGATGCCAGAGGTTTCAGAACCAAAGAATATACTTATGCTGTTGTGAAACACGAAAGTGGAGAAAAATTTCATTATTTGTATAATGATGCCAAAGATCCTTATCAGATGAAGAACATTTGGGGTGAAAACCCTAAACTAGATATGACAATGAAAAATGAATTGAAGCAATTGTTAACTTCTATGAATGACCAATGGTAATATGAAAACTAACAGAAGGAATTTTATAAAAAGTATGTCAGCTCTTAGTGTTTTAGGGGCTACATATCCATTATTTTCGGCTTGTAGCAGTAGAAATGGATCTGAGCATTTAAAGGAGAAGATAACGAAAATTGAAATTTTCAGATACGATATCAATATACCACGTTATTTTTCTTGGGGTACTTGGCATAATCGTCAACATTTATTTATTAAGATTTCAGCAGGAGATTTTTATGGATGGACAGAAACACCTGCATCCAAAAACAACCCTAATTTTAAACCAACTGCTTGGGTAAGGTACTTGGAACAATTTAAAGGTTTGACTCTGGGTGAGGCTCAAAGACGATTGGCATCAGAACAAGTTTTAGGTTCTAAACGATCTCTAAAAATGTTAGAGTCTTTAGATATGGGACTGCTAGATCTTTCAGGCAGGTTGCAAAATAAATCAGCTATTGAGTTATTGGGCTTAAAAGGAAGAAGTGCAGTTCCTGGCTTGTATTGTATTTTGGATAAGGATGAGAAAAAGGTAAGAGAAGAAGCAGAGAAAAGTATTGAACAAAACTTAGGGCATCATATGAAATTTAAAATGTATGGTGATGAAAAAGTTGATATGAAGCTACTAAAAACTATTAGAGAAGTTTTAGGAGATGAAGCAATTGTCATTTCTGATGTGAATAAAGGCTATAAAAAATGGAAATCATTAGAAGAATTAAAATCTATTTTGGATAGATTTAAATACAATGGATTAAATGCAATTGAAGATCCAGCACATTTAAAAACGAACCAATGGATTGAATTACAAAAAATGGTTGGTGATTTAACTTTGATTCCAGACGCTCCAATGCGTCCAGCTTGGAAAGGTTTAAATACGATGAAAGTAGGAATGGGACACATTTTTAATTTGCATCCTTCAACTATGGGAAGTTTATCACATACTGCTCAATTGGCACATAAGGTAAAAGAAATCGATGCAAAAGTGATGATAGGTGATGATAGTTTAGTTGGGCCAGCATGTTCTGCATGGCAACAAATAGCTATTGGAACAAGTGCTACTTGGGTAGAAGCCATTGAGAAAAAGAAAGATTCTAAAAATTATTTAGATTGTATAATTAAAAAATCTACCCAAAAAGAATCAAATGGCTACTACTCTTTTAGACCTACAGCTGGTTTTGGACTAGAGTTAGATACTAATCACCTAAAAAAAGTAAGTGAATTATATATAGAGATTTGACAAAATAAATATTGAAAAAAACATAAGAATCAACCTTTGATTTTAAGTGTAATCCAAAGTAATCAAGATACTACAGGATAATTTTATTGAAAATAGAAAATAACTTTACTGAAGTGCTCTTTTTTAAGTTTTTTAAAGAATAATATGGAAAACACAAACTGGTTTCTTCAATTTTTAGGACGCTTACATCCCTTATTGGTGCATTTTCCAATAGGTCTTTTAGTAGTTGCATTATTATTAGAAATTGGAACTATAGGAGGTAAACGAAAAGGACTTAGAGAAGGCATTAATTATATGGTGTATATAGGTGCTGGTTTTGCTGTCTTTTCTGCACTTTTTGGTTGGTTTTTAAAAACACAAGACGAATATTCTGGTGATTTAATAGACAATCATCAATACACAGGAATAGCTACAGCTGTTTTGGCATTAGCTACAGCCATCATTTTAAAAAACACTATTAAACAAGCTAAAGTAAACTTAAAAGCATACAGATATATGCTTTTTTTAACGGTTATTTTACTGACTATTGCAGGTCATTTAGGAGCTAATTTAACGCACGGAGAAGATTATTTAACTTCAATTTTACCGGGAAATAAAGAGGTTTATACCGCTAAAGAATCTGGAGTTTTACTTTCAGAATTAAAAGGAACATCAGAGTTGTCAGAATTACAAAAAGACAAACTGAGTTTGGAAGTAAGAGGACTTTTTGCGCACAAATGTTATCAATGTCATAGTGAAAATAAGCAAAAGGGAGAACTTGTATTAGAACATAAAGAAGGCGTTTTTAAAGGTGGGAAGTCAGGATTAGCGGTTGTACCTGGCAAACCAGAAGAAAGTGAAATTTACAAACGTATTATTCTTCCAGCCAATAGTAAAAAGGTTATGCCCACAAAAGGGAAATTACTAACTCCTGATGAAATTGCATTGGTAAAACTTTGGATTAAAGAAGGCGCACATTGGTCAGACGAATCTGTAAAGGTGTTTCCAGAAGCACCACTAGCTTTAACAAAACCAGAATTACCTAAAGTTGTACAAGAAACGCATCCTGTAGATAAAATAATAAGTGCATATTTTGATAAAAATAATGTTTCTTGGCAATCTCTAATTGATGACAGAAAGTTTATAAAAAGAGCGTATTTGGATGTAGTTGGTTTACTTCCTGAGCCAGAAGCTATAGAAACTTTTATTAACGATAACAATCCAAATAAAAGAGAATTGTTAATAGACGAATTACTAAATGATTCAGAAAATTATACGCAGCATTGGATCAGTTTTTGGAATGATTTATTACGAAACGATTACAGTGGAACAGGATTTATCACAAGAGGAAGATTTCAAATTACAGATTGGTTATACAACTCCTTAAAAAACAACAAGTCTTATGATAAAATGATAAGTCAATTGATGAATCCAGATAAAAAATCTGAAGGTTTTATCAAAGGAATCAAATGGAGAGGAGTTGTAAATTCGAGTCAATCCACAGAAATGCAAGCAGCACAGAATATTGGACAATCATTAATGGGTGTTAACGTAAAATGTGCCTCTTGCCATAATAGTTTCGTTAGTAATCTAACCTTAGATCAAGCGTATGGTTTTGCATCCATTTTTGCTGATGAACCACTAGAACTAAACAGATGTGACAAACCCATTGGAAAAATAGCAAAAGTTAATTTTTTGTATCCAGAATTGGGAAGTGTAGAAGCTGAAACTTTGCAAGAACGTTTGTTTAAGTTGGCAGAAGTGATGATTAATAAACAAAATGGACGTTTATACAGAACCATTACCAACCGTTTTTGGGAACGTTTAATTGGTAGAGGGATTATAGAACCTGTTGATGAAATGGACAATACACCTTGGAATGCAGAATTGTTAGATTGGATAGCTGCAGATTTTATAGATTCTGGTACAGATTTAAAACATCTGATAAAACGAATTATGTCATCTAAGGCATACCAAATGCCAACAGTAAATTATAAAAAACAAGAAAATTTAAAAAAGGATTATGTGTTTAAAGGCCCTGTTTTAAGACGATTGAGCGCAGAACAATTTTCAGATGCTATTAGTCAGGTGGTTGCACCAGTTTACCAAGCAGTGGCTTACAATCCAAATGAAGAAAAAATGCCAGCAAAACGTATTTGGCATCACGAAAAAGACTTAACAAATACAGTGTTGCCTTTGCCTGGTAAACGTTATTTTAGAAAAGTTTTTCAACTTTCTAAAAAGAATATAAAAAATGCTTCAGTATTAATTTCTGTGGATGATGCTTACGCACTTTTTATCAATGGAAAAAAAGTTGGGCAAGGAAATGATTGGACGAAAGTAGGTAAATATGATGTAACAAATTTGTTACATAAAGGTGATAATATTATTGCTGTAGAAGGAAATAATATCGGTAAAATAGACAATCCTGCCAGTATTTTATTTGCAATGAAAGTTGTTTTTACAGATGGAAAACCGTTCAAATTATATTCTGATGAAACTTGGAAAAGCACATATAGAACTCCTGATGAAAACTGGATTAATTTAAATTTTGATGCTAAAAATTGGAAAAAAATTAAGAATTACGGAAATAATAATTGGGCTAAATTATTAGATTTTACATTTAAAAATCAACCAAAAACATTTGCTAGAGCAAGTTTGGTAAAACAGCATTCTTTCTTAAAAGCTTTAGGAAGACCCAATAGAGAAATCGTAGTTTCAAAAAGAGAAGAACAAGCTACTTTACTACAAGCTTTAGAGTTAACTAATGGAGCTTATTTTAATGGAATTTTAGAAAAAGGAGCAGAAAAATGGCTAGAGAAATATGGTGCTAATAGCAGTGTAATTGTAGATACTTTATATCAGAAATTATTAGGTAGACATCCATCTACTTATGAACAAAAGATTTTAATGGCTTCTTTAGGGAATCAACCTAATGTAGAACAAGTGCAAGATGTAATTTGGTCGGTTTTAATTTCTCCCGAATTTCAATTTATTAACTAAATGAAAGCCTCTTAAGTGATGAACGATAATACTATTAAAATGACCTCTCGTAGAGATTTTATAAAAAAAATGACAGCAGCAAGTATAGCTGCATCTGCAACAACTATTCCTGTTGCCAGTTTTTTAAGTTCTTGTTCAACTGAAGTACAAAAAATGGCAGCGTCTGCAGATAGTGTTATTTTACTATGGATGGCAGGAGGAATGGCACATACAGAAACTTTTGATCCAAAAAAATATGCACCTTTTGAAAAAGGGTTAGAAACGAATAGTGTATTAAGTACATTTCCAAAACACCCCACAGCATTAGATGGTTTAGAGTTTTCTGAAGGGTTACAATCTATTGGAAGTGTAATGGATAAAGGAGCGATTATTAGGTCCTACAAAGCAGCAGATTTAGGATTTATTTTACATACAAGACACCAATTTCATTGGCACACTTGTTATGAACCACCACAATCTGTACAAGCACCTCATATTGGTGCTTGGATTGCCAAAGAATTAGGCCCTGCAAATCCTGTGATACCTCCATTTATTTCAATTGGGCAGCGTTTTACAATGGGTGAAGCAGAAGAATTAAAGGCGTTTCATACAGCTGGTTTTTTAGGTAGTGAATATGGTCCATTTTTAATACCAGATCCATCAGAAGGTTTAGACAGTGTTCGTCCTCCAAAAGGAATGTCTTTAAAACGATTTGAAGCACGTTATAAACTTTACAAAGAGTTGGCTAACAAAAGCGAAGTTATGGAGCAAGCTAGCGATTATCAAAGAGAATCGTTAATGCGTTCTATGGAGCAGTCATATCGACTTTTAAATTCTCCAGAAGCTAAAGTTTTTGATTTACATCAAGAACCAAAAGAAAAATATGATACTTACAATACAGGTCGTTTTGGACTAGGTTGTTTACTAGCAAAACGTTTGGCACAAAATGGAGGAAGATTTATTTCTGTATCTACTGAGTATGAACCATTTTTAGGCTGGGATACCCACGCAAATGGACATACTAGAGTAAAACAAATGAAAAAACTAATAGATAGACCTGTCGCGCAATTAATTAAAGATTTAGATGAATCTGGTCATTTAGATAGAACCTTAGTAATTTTAGCAAGTGAGTTTAGTAGAGATGCTATAATGGAAGGCAGACCAGGAGAAGAAGTTAGAGATCAAGCCAGAAGACAACCAGATAAAATTGAGCATATTAGACATTATGGAATGCATCGTCATTTTACGGATGGAGGCTCTATTTTACTGTGGGGTGGAGGTGTAAAAAAAGGACTAATTTATGGTAAAACTGCAGATGAAAGACCTTGTGTTTCTATAGAAAAACCAGTAGTAATCGATCAAGTGCATCAGTCTATATATCACGCTTTGGGTATCGATTCTCAAACACATTATAACGTAGAAAGTAGACCTTTTTATACGACTCCAGATGGAAAAGGAAAACCTATTTTAGATCTTTTTGGAAAAGAAATGAAAGCTTAAAAACACAAAAAATGAATCGTAAACAATTTTTAGGAAATACAGTTAAAGCAGCTGCTGGTATGTTGGTTGCACCACATTTTAACATCTTAAAATCGAAACCTAAAATGTACGATACCATTATTGGTCATGGAGATTTTAAGTATAAAGTACATAAATCTTGGGGAGATTTAGATAGAGCAAAAACACCTGTTAAAAACTGCCATGAAATGGTAATGGATTCAAAAGGACGTTTAATTCTGGTTGGAGATAATACTAAGAACAATATTCTAATTTATGATAAGTCTGGGAAATTATTAGATTCTTGGGGCATTCGTTATAAAGGTGGTCATGGTTTGTCTTTATGGAATGATGGCTCTGAAGATTTTTTATTTATCTGCGATTCAAAAGGAGAAAGCTTAATAAAAACAACCACTGATGGACGAGAGTTAATGATTATTGGTCATCCTTCTAAATATGGTGCATATGATAAAAAAGATAAATTTAAACCTACTGAAAGTGCGATAGGACCAAATGGAGATATTTATATTGCAGATGGTTATGGTGCAAATTATATTCTTCAATTTACAAAAGATGGAGAATTTATTCGAAAAATTGGTGAAGGTAGAGGTACTGGTCAAAATCAATTTCAAACTGCACATGGTGTTTGTATTGATTATAGAGGTAAAGGAAATCCAACTTTGTTAATAACATCCAGAGCAGCAAATTGTTTCAAACGTTTTACCTTGGATGGACAATTCATTGAGCAAATCGATTTGCCAGGAGCATTTGTATGTCGTCCTGTAATTCACAATCAAAATTTATATTCTGGGGTTTGCTGGTCGTCAGAAACCGATTATGTAGAAGGAGATCAGAGTACACATCCTTTTAAAGTAAGTCCCAAGTCAGGTTTTGTTACTATTTTAGATAATAAGGGAAAAGTAATTTCGAATCCTGGGGGTACAAAGCCTAAATACAAAAAAGGAAAATTGCAACGAATGGTTCAAGAACAGCCTATTTTTCGCCATTGTCATGATGTGTGTGTGGATAATGATGAAAATTTATACGTGTGCCAATGGAATGCAAATAAAGCATATCCTATAAAGTTAGAAAGAGTCTGAATTTTTGAGTCAGGTCATTACAGGACTACTCTTGAAACAATTCGCATTATCTTTCAACAATCTATAAACAGAATTATGTTGAATAAACTTTTTACTTGTTGTTTTCTGATATTATCATCAACATTTGTATTAGCTCAAGATTACCCATTTAGTTTGCCTTCTAATATGGAAGCAACAATAAATATAAATTCTTCTTCAAAAGAGATCTTTAACAATTTATTGTTAGGTACAAATACGCATCATTTTTCAACTACCAAAGAAAAAGATTTAATTAATAAATTAAAACCAATAACTATAAGGTTTCCTCACGGTTTATGGGCAAATTGGTACGATTGGAGAAGAGATGTAACACGACTTTTTGGATCAGAAAGTTTTGAATATGAACAAGGAGTTAATAAAACGATTAAAACAAAAACACCTGATTTATTAGCCAATATAAAAATATTTGATACGAATAATATTAAAGTTGGTATAGATGGACTTACAAGTTTAAACGCAAAAAGAAAATCTGAAACAGGTAAAGGGTTTGATATGATGTGGACATTTAATATGAGTGCTGATGGTACTGATTTTAATAATGGAAGTCCAGAAACTATAGCTCGTTATAATGATTTGATTTCAAGAGGTTTTGAGGTAAAAGTGATAGAATTGGGTAACGAAAATTTTTACCCTGGTCAACGTAGCTCAATTATTCCTAATACTGAAGATTATATTGCAAGAGCAAAATCGATGTCTGCAGCATTAAAGGCTAAAGATCCTAATATAAGAGTTTCTGTGCCATTATTGAGAAGAGATAGTTGGGCAAATCCTAATTGGAATAAAGACCTGACAGAAGATCTTTCCTATTTTGATGCAGTTACAGTTCATACTTATGTGGGTTCAGATCCTGATGATTCCACTAATAGTGATGAAGCTTATGGAACAGCATTAACTGCTCGTAAACATTTAGGGAATTCTATTTATGATTATGCACACAAGGTAGCACCAAATAAACCAATTTGGTTAACTGAATGGGGGGTAAAATCTGGAGGTCCAAATGCAGTTTCTGTTTTAGGAATGGTAGATTGTTATATTTTTATGAGTCAAAATCAAGATGTTTTTGAACGTGCAAATTGGTTTAGTGTAAATGGACAATTAAACTCGCACTATGTGTGGGAAACCTATATTTCTAATAGTGGAGTAGAGCGTCCAAGAATAAAGTATCCATTAGAAAAAACATTGTTTGGCTCTGCTTATGAAATTATACGTTTGGCTTTAGAAAATACCACTTTAATTGAAAGCAACGTAGAAGTAGCAAACCTTGTAGATGGAGTAAAAGCTATAAATGCAAGAGTAGTAACTAAAAATGGTAAAACTTCAGTTTTTGTTGTAAACCTAAGTAATCAAGATGTGCCTTTTCATGTAAATTTAGATGGTGAAACTTATACAGATGAAGTAGTACACAAAGCGATTGCCTTTACTGAAATGGATGAAGAAAGAGTTATGGGCATTGATGTAGATCCGTTAACATTAATTAGTCAAGAAAGTGAGGGAATTACCTTACCTAAGTTTTCCATAAATATTATAGAATTAAGTAACGTAACTTTATCTATTTCAGATATTGCTCAAAAACAAAAAATTGACATTTTTCCAAATCCTAGCAAAGGAGTTTTTAATATCAAAATTAACAATGGAGAAAAAGCTAAGTACAGAATTTACTCAATAAATGGAGTAGAGGTTCAAAAAGGGAACTTTACATCTGAAAAACAAGTTCGTTTTGAGCATAAACAAACAGGTGTTTATATTTTGCAATTAGAAAGTGAGGAAGGTATCACGAATCATAAGATTGTAGTAGAATAAAACTTATCAAATTTTAAAACCATAATCCAATATTATAAATAGAAACAATGATAAACAAACAATCTCTTTTGTCAATAGTTTTTATAGCTATTTTTTGTGTTTCTTGTAAACAAATTTCCACTTCAAAAACACCAATGTCTTTTGAGAAACTGCTAGTAAATGCAAAAGAAAACCCAAAAGCTATAGAGAATAATCAATTTGATTTCTCTTGGATTATAAATATTGATGGATTTAACAAATCTCAATCTGCATATCACATTTTGGTAGCATCATCAATAGAAAAGTTAAGTGAAGGTGATGCTGATTTATGGAATTCTAAAAAAGTAGAAAGCAATAAATCTACTTTTGTAAAATATAAAGGAAAAGCTTTAGAGGCGATGCAAACCTACTTTTGGAAGGTTAAAATTTGGGATGAAAAAGGAGATTCTTCAGCTTGGTCTAAACCTCAAGAATTTGAAACAGGAATTTTATCCAAAGAAAACTGGGAAGCTTCAAAATGGATCACTCTAAATAAAGATACTAGAACATCAGCACATCAATTTAGAGATTATAAAACAGGCAGAATGAAAGAACCAATGCAAGTTAATGGTTTTGCTGCCAGTTATTTTAGAAACGAAATTGATATCAATAAAAAAATTGAAAACGCACAAGCATACATCTGTGGTTTAGGGTATTATGAGTTGTATTTAAATGGAGCAAAAGTTGGCGACCACGTTTTAGATCCTGCACCATCAAACTATGACAAACAAGCCTATTATGTAAAATATGATATTACCAAAGAAGTTGCAAAAGGTAAAAATGCATTCGGAATTATTTTAGGAAATGGTTTTTACGGACAAAATATTTCTTGGAACAGGGATCCAGAATCGCATAAAAAAGGAGTTTCTTATGGACCACCAACTGTAAAAATGTTGGTAAAAGTAAATTATACAGATGGAACATCAACAGATTTTTATACGGATGAAAACTGGAAAGAAGCTACAGGCCCAATCGTTTTTAACAACATTTATGGAGGTGATACTTATGACGCAAATTACGAATTAGGAAACTGGAATACAGTTGGCTTTAATGATGCTAATTGGGGAAATGCAAAAGTAGCATCACCAAAAGTAAAAAAAATAAGTGCGAGTCAAATCCCTGCAATAAAAAAACTTAAAGAATTTGAACCGCAAAAAGTTTTTAAAGCACCAGATGGAAATTGGATTGTAGATTTTGGTCAAAACATTGCAGGTTGGGTAAAAATAAATGTAAAAGAAAAGAAAAACCAGTTAATTGAAATCATCACTACAGAGGCTTTATTAACTAACGGAAAAGATATTTTTCAAGGTTCAACTGGTGGTGGAGCAAATGGAATGGCACAAGTGTATAAATACATCTGTAAAGGAAATCAAGAAGAATCTTGGGAACCAAAATTTAGTTATCACGGATTTAGATATGCCAAAATAAAAGGAATTTCTCAAAAACCAGATGCTAATATGATTAAAGCAGTTTTGGTGGCTACAGATATTCAAGAAACAGGAAGCTTTACTTCATCAGATGCATTGTTAAATAAAATGCATAGCATTAGTAAATGGACTATAGTTGATAATATTCACGGAATTCCCGAAGATTGTCCTCATAGAGAAAAGTGTGGTTGGTTAGGAGATGCCCACGCTTTTTGCGAATATGCTTTGTACAATTACGATATGTACGATTTCTATAAAAAGTATATGGAAGACATTAAAACACAAATGCGACCAACAAAAGGACATAACAATCCTGAAATAAAGTTTAAAGTACCAACTATGATTGCTCCAGGAAAAAGAACGTCTACCTATGCAAAAATAGATTGGGGAGTTGCCACAATGTATTTGCCTTGGTACAATTATAAATTTTATGGAGATGATGCAATTATAAAAGATTATTATGAACCTATGAAAGGCTTAACCGATTTTTACTTGAATTTTAAAGGAGAAAACGGAATTATGCAAGATGGAATGGGAGATTGGTGTCCACCACTTTGGGACAGACGCAAAAATCCGTCTGCAATGGAATGTGACCCTATCATTTCTGCAAATGCATACTTCTATGATGTTTTAAAAGTGATGGAAAAGTTTGCAAAAATAAATAAGGATGCAGCTTTCGAAAGCAAAATGAAAACTGAAAAAGAGGCATTGTTAAAAGCGTTTAACAAACAGTATTTAGTTGAAATTCCAAATACCAAACACAAATGGTATCAAAGTCAGACAGCAACTGTACAAGCGTTGCAATTTGATATGGTTCCTGAAGCAGAAATTGAAAATGTAGTAAATGGTTTGGTACATAATATTGTTGAAGTAAAAGGAGGTCATCATTCCACAGGAATTCACGGAAACAGATACATTTATACAGTTTTAACAGAAAATGGACACGCAGATTTAGCGTATCAGATTTTAACAACACCAGAATTTCCAAGTCAGACTTATGTAATGAATTCCGGTTTTACAACTTGGCCAGAACGTCAGTTTATTTGGGAAGAAATGGAAGGACCAACCAATTCCTTAAATCACCCAATGCACAGTGGTTTTGCAGCCTATTTTTACGAATCTTTAGGCGGAATTAAATCGACCACAGAAAATGCAGGTTTTAAAGTATTTACTGTAAATCCAGAATTTCCTAAAACCATTACATCAACTTCTGTTGTTGTACCATCTCCTTTTGGTAATATTAGGAATGATTGGTCACTAAATGATAAAACCTTGGGGATGAATCTTACAATTCCTTTTAATACAAAATCTAAAATTATTTTAACAGATAAGGAGTTCGAATCACTTCAAATCAATGGAAACTCTTTAGAAGATTTTAAAAAAGAAAATGAAGTTATTGTTGATAAAGAATCAATTCTAATAGGTTCTGGTAATTATAAAATAGAGTATATCAAATCTTAAATTCTTTTAAAATCTGCTAATGCACTTTAAAAAGGCAATACTATTTTTTTGTACTGCATTATTTTTTATGCCGATTACGAATTGTCAAAAAACTCAAGTCAATAAAAAACCTAATATTTTATTGATTTGTGTTGATGATCTTCGACCAGAATTAAAAAGCTTTGGAGCAAATTATATTAGTTCGCCAAATATAGATGCCTTAGCCTCAAAAGGAGTTATATTTCAAAAACACTTTGTAAATTCACCTAGCTGTGGTCCATCTAGATATACATTGTTGACAGGACAGTATGGACCATCAGGAAACAATGCGCTTTTTCGAAGAGCAAGTAAAATAAATCAAGGCATAGAAGTAGAAAAAAGTATGCCTGAATGGTTTAAAGAAAATGGATATACAACAGTTTCTGTTGGTAAAGTATCTCATCATCCTGGAGGTAGAGGAGGTGAAAATTGGAATGATAGTACAAAAATTGAAATGCCAAATGCATGGGATAGACATTTAATGCCAGTTGCAGAATGGCAACATCCGCGTGGAATGATGCATGGACTTGCTAATGGAGAAATTAGAGAAAAATCAAGCAAAATGGATGTTTTTCAGAGTGTAGAAGGGAATGATAATAGTTATCCAGATGGAGCTATTGCTGATAAAGCAATAGAACAAATTAGAGAACTTACTACTAACAAAAAACCATTCTTTCTTGCTGTAGGTATCATCAAGCCACATCTGCCTTTTGGAGCACCAAAAAAATATTATAATAAGTATCAAGGAGTTAAACTTCCAAAAATAAAATATCCACATAAACCAAAAGGTAAAACCACTTGGCATGGATCAGGTGAATTTAAGAAATACAATTCTTGGGGTAAGAACCCAAATAAAGATTCAGTTTTTGCTGATGAAGTTCGTCGTCATTATGCAGCTTGTGTGAGTTATGCAGATGCTCAAGTAGGAAAAGTCCTTGCAGAATTAAAAAGAACAGGAGCTGATAAAAATACCATTGTTGTACTTTGGGGTGATCATGGTTGGCATTTAGGAGAACACGCTATTTGGGGTAAACACAGTTTGTTTGAAGAGTCTTTGCATGCGCCATTAATAATCCACTATCCAGAAATGACACTTGAAGGACACAAAACAGATGCCATTGTAGAAACATTAGATATTTTTCCAACTTTATGCGATTTAGCAGAAATTGAAATTCCGAAACACATCCAAGGAAAATCACTACAAAAAATACTAAACAATCCCAATGCTATGGGGCATCCAGCAGTAGCATATAAGAGTAATGTTTCTACCATTAGAACAAAAACACATAGAATGATACTGCATAAAGATGGATTTGTAGAGTTGTATGATCATACAACTACAGAAAAGGAAACCAAGAATATTGCCAACCAATACCCTCAATTAGTTGAGAAATTAAAGAAAAAGTTAAAAGCTAGATTACATTGATATAATGTCATTACAGCACAGGATACTTTGTGTTTTTACTTGGCGTATTTTTGAGAAAAATAAACTACAATAATGAAAAATAACATTATACTAATTATACTTTCAGTAACCATATTCCAATTAAATGCACAAACAGCTACCTGTGATGGTACTTTACCTTTTGAAGAAAAAGATGGTTTATTGACCATTGAAATGGAATCTGGCGTTTTACCTGCGAATTCTAATTGGCAAACAGGAAGTGAAGCAGACCCGAATTTATCTGGCTCAACTATTAATTATATATATTGGGATGGTGCTCAATCTTTCAGTTCTTTATCAGGAGCAGAAATAACTTATAATATAAAAATTAATAACCCTGGTACATACAGATTAGCGTGGCGTGGAAGGATTGGAACAGGTACATCTAGAGGAGAGCACAATGATGCATGGTTAAAAATTGTAGCTGATGATTTTTATGCCACTCAATCAAATAGTCCAACTGCAAGTAATGCTTTAGAACCGAAACCTAGTTGCACTAGTAATCCAAATCGTAATTGTCCAGAAGGCTCTACTACTGGTGGTTTTTTTAAAGCATTTATGAATAGAAGTCCAACTGGTGATGTATCCCAAAGATGGGGATTTGTCACAAATACAAACGATGGTAATTCTTTCAGATTTATTTGGGCAACTTTTAATACTGCAGGTAATTACTCGATAATTGTTGATGCAAGATCAAATTTCTTTTTTATGGATAAGATGGTATTACGAAAAAGTAATTTATCAGATTCTGTTGCATTTGACTTGAATAATTCAGAGTCATCTTGTTTTGATGCTTCATTGTCAATTGATAAAAAAAAAATAGAAACCCTTGAAGTTTATCCAAATCCTACATCAGATAAAATAAATATTAAGAACATTTCTCTGTCTACAACATTAATAATTACAAATACTTTAGGAGCAGTTTTAAAAAAGTTTGAAATTCAAGAAAACTCGTCATTAACTCTAGATATTAGTGATCTAGAGTCTGGTATATATTTTATATACGGGAGTGATTCTAGTATTACTTTCTCTAAAAAATTTATAAAAATCTAATGTAATATAGGGTGAAATGTTATCATAAAATTCTAATTATGTTATAAGATGAATTATTATTTAGGAATTGATTTAGGAAGTTCTTCTATAAAAGCGTCATTGGTAGAAGTAAACACAGGAAAGAGTATTTCTGTAGTACAACAACCAAAAGAAGAAATGAGTATAACCGCTCATAAAAATGGATGGGCAGAACAAAATCCAAATTCTTGGTGGAAATATATTTGTGAGGCTATTAAGGAGCTAAAAGCAGAAAATAGTATTAATGCAAATCAAATTAAAGGAATTGGTATTTCTTACCAAATGCATGGTTTGGTTTTAATTGATAATAAAGGCAATGTTTTAAGAGACAGTATAATTTGGTGTGATAGTAGAGCTGTAACCATTGGTAATGATGCCTTTGCAGCTATAGGACAAGAACAATGTAAAACGCAATTATTAAACTCACCTGCAAACTTTACAGCATCAAAATTAAAGTGGGTCAAAGAAAATGAACCAGAATTGTATGACAAAGTAGATAAGTTCATGTTACCTGGAGATTATATTTCTTATAAATTTTCAGGAAACATCAATACTACTATTTCAGGATTATCAGAAGGTATTTTCTGGGATTTTAAAAACAATTCTGTTGCCGATTTTCTATTAACTCATTATAGTATTAACACATCAATGGTACCAGATATTGTAGATACATTCTCTCAGCAATCCCTTGTTGATGAAAATGGAGCTCAAGAAAGTGGTTTATCTGTTGGAACACCTATTTTATACAGAGCTGGAGATCAACCTAATAATGCATTATCATTAAATGTATTTAATCCAGGTGAAGTTGCTGCTACTGGTGGAACATCAGGAGTAGTATATGCAGTTTCAGAAAGTCTATCATCAAAAGAAAGTGATAGAATCAACAATTTTGCTCATGTAAATTATGCTAAAGATGCATCACCTAAAATAGGTAAATTATTGTGCATTAATGGAGCTGGTATTCAGTATAGATGGTTACTAAATAACCTACAAGTTGATTCTTATGCTGAAATGAATGATTTGGCAAATCAAATAGCCATTGGTTCTGAAGGTTTGAGTATTTTACCTTTTGGAAATGGTGCTGAACGTGTATTTAGTAACAAAGAAATCGGTACAAGAATTGTTAATATCAATCTAAATAAACACCACAAAGCACATTTGTGTAGAGCAGCTTTAGAAGGTATTGCATTCTCATTTGTGTATGGCATGGAAGTTTTAATGAATGATGGAGTACAACCTAAAGTGATGAGAGCAGGAAATGACAATTTATTTCGTTCGGAAATATTTTCTACTACCATAGCAACCTTAACCAATCAAGATATAGAGATTTACAATACAACTGGTGCTATTGGAGCAGCAAGAGCTTGTAATTTGCATAAGGGTGATTTTGACGCTTTTTCAAAAGTCATTTTAGAAAACGATTATGTAATGACCTATCAACCATTAAAAGAAAAAGAAGCTTATCAAAAAGCTTATGAAACTTGGAAAAGTGAGTTAACCTTAATTTTAGAAAAAGAGAGTAAATAATAAAATATAATAAAAAAATAATGGCGAATACAGAATATTTTAAAGGAATAGATACCATTCAATTTGAAGGAAAGGAATCAGATAATCCATTAGCATTTAAATATTACAATCCAGAGCAAGTAGTTGCAGGTAGAAAAATGAAAGATTGGTTTAAGTTCTCTGTAGCTTATTGGCACACATTCTGTGGTCAAGGGTCAGATCCTTTTGGTCCAGGAACTCAAAATTTTCTTTGGGATCAAGCTTCAGATCCTAAACAAGCTGCAACAGATAAAGCAGATGCTGCTTTTGAGTTTATCAGCAAAATGGGCTTTGAGTATTTCTGTTTCCATGATTTCGATTTAATTCAAGAAGGTGCTACGTTATCAGAGTCTCAAGAACGTTTAGAATTTATTACAGACTACATTAAGGAAAGACAAAAGGGAACAAATATTAAGTTGCTTTGGGGTACAGCCAATTGCTTTTCAAATCCAAGGTATATGAATGGGGCTGCTACAAATCCAGATTTTAATGTAGTAGCAAGAGCAGGAGCACAAGTAAAAATGGCATTAGATGCAACCATCAAATTAAATGGTGAAAACTATGTATTTTGGGGAGGTAGAGAAGGTTATATGTCTTTGTTAAATACAGATATGGGGCGTGAGTTAGATCATATGGCTCAATTTTTAACCATGGCAAGAGACTATGCTAGAGCACAAGGATTTACAGGTACATTCTTTATAGAGCCAAAACCAATGGAACCAATGAAGCATCAATATGATTTTGATTCTGCTACAGCAATAGGTTTTTTAAAAGAGTATGGTTTAGATAAAGATTTCAAAATGAATATCGAAGTAAACCATGCAACCTTAGCACAACATACTATGCAACACGAATTAGCAGTTGCTGCTAAAGCAGGAATGTTAGGTAGTATAGATGCCAACAGAGGAGATTACCAAAATGGTTGGGATACAGATCAATTTCCAAACAACATTCAAGAAACTACAGAAGCGATGTTAGTTTTCTTAGAAGCAGGAGGTTTACAAGGTGGAGGAGTTAATTTTGATGCAAAAATCAGAAGAAACTCTACAGACATGGAAGATGTTTTCTTGGCACACATTGGTGGTGCAGATACCTTTGCAAGAGCTTTAATTACGGCAGATAAAATTTTAACATCATCTTCATACAAAACATTAAGAGAAAAAAGATATAACTCTTTTGATGCTGGGAAAGGCGCTGAATTTGAGGCAGGTAAATTGGAATTAGCAGACTTATTTACTATTGCAAAAGAAAATGGAGAACTACCATTAACTAGTGGTAAACAAGAATTATTCGAAAATATTATTAATCAATATATTTAAACCATAAAAAATGTCAAAATCAACCAATTCAGCATATTTATTAAAACTAACTTTAGTAGCCACTTTGGGTGGATTACTTTTTGGTTACGATACAGGTGTAATTTCAGGAACAGTTGGCTCTTTAGAAAGTTTTTTTGTAACTCCTAAAGGACTTTCAGAAACTGCTGCAAGTGCATTTAAAGGATTTTTAGTATCAAGTGCATTAATTGGTTGTATTATTGGTGGCATTTTTGGAGGAATTGTAAGTAAGTCCTTAGGAAGAAAAAAAGGGTTGATACTTGCAGCTATTTTATTCCTAATTTCAGCTTTAGGTTCTGCAATGCCTGAAATGTTGTTGGCACCTATTGGTGAGTTAGACCATACTTTTTCTACTGTATTTATTGTTTACAGAATTATTGGTGGAATTGGTGTAGGGTTAGCATCGATGTTATCTCCACTTTATATTGCAGAAATAGCACCAGCAGATAGTAGAGGGAAACTAGTTTCTTTTAATCAACTTGCTATTGTTGGTGGTTTTATGGTAGTTTATTTTGTCAATTATTTTATTGCAAAAGGTGGAGGATCTGATGAATGGTTAAATGAAATTGGTTGGAGATGGATGTTCGCTTCAGAAATTATTCCTGCTGGATTGTTTTTAATTCTATTATTTTTTGTGCCAGATACACCTCGTTCTTTGGTGCTAAGAAATAAACCAGAAGAAGCGCTTACGGTTTTAGTAAAAGTAAACTCGGAAGCAGAAGGTCAATCTATTTTAGAGGAAATTAAACAATCAGTAAATAATACTGAATCTGGTAGATTATTATCATTTGGATGGTTGGTTATTATTATAGGTATTTTGTTATCTGTTTTTCAGCAGTTTGTTGGAATAAATGTGGTGTTGTACTATGCTCCTGAGATTTTTAAAACAGTATCATCTGGAACAGATAGTGCATTATTAATGACGATAATAGTAGGTGTTGTAAACTTCTTATTTACCATAATTGCTATAAAAACGGTTGACAAATATGGTAGAAAACCACTTATGTTAATAGGTGCAATTGGTATGGGTGTTGCCATGTTAAGCCTAGGTTTTGTATTCTTTTCACATGCATCTGGCTATTTTGCACTTTTCTGTATGATGCTTTATGTAGCAAGTTTTGCCATGAGTTGGGGTCCTGTTACATGGGTGTTACTTTCAGAAATTTTCCCTAATAAAATTAGAGGAAAGGCCTTGGCAATTGCAGTAGCAGCACAGTGGATTTCAAATTATTTAGTTTCGTTAACTTTCCCAATGATGAATGATAATTCCTATTTAACAGAACAATTTAATCATGGTTTTGCATATTGGGTATATGGTATAATGTGTATACTAGCAGTACTATTTGTTAAAAAATATGTGCCAGAGACCAAGGGAAAAACCTTGGAAGAAATGGAAAATATCTGGAAATAAATGAGATATTTTAATAAATAAACCTATATCTATTTTTAATTTAATTCTGGCTATTACATTATCTTATTAATAAAATATATTAGATCTAAAAAAGATTATAAAACTGAAACTACATTATTAAAAGATTGAAAAAAATACTGTTTATTACAAGCTTATTATTTTTAATTGGTTGTAATAATAATGAAGACAAAATAGCTCAGAAACCTAATGTTTTATTTATTTTGGTTGATGATCTTGGGTATCATGATTTAGGTTTTACAGGTAGTACTTTTTATGAAACTCCAAATGTTGATGCACTTGCAAAGGAATCAGTTTGGTTTAAAAATGGGTATGCAGCAAGTCGTGTTTGTAGTCCATCAAGAGCTAGTATTTTAACAGGTGAATTTACTGCACGTCATGGAATTACAGATTGGATTGGTGCAAAAGCAGGAGATGAATGGCGAATAAGAAATAGACATGATAAATTACTTCCTGCTGATTATATTAAAGCTTTACCCAAAGAGGATATTACCATTGCAGAAGCTTTTAAAAATAAAGGTTATGTAACTTTTTTTGCAGGAAAATGGCATTTAGGCAATAAAGGTTCATATCCAGAAGACCATGGATTTGACATTAATAAAGGTGGATTTCACAGAGGAAGTCCTTCAGGAGGGTTTTTTGCACCATTCAAAAACCCTAAATTAAAAGATAAAAATGCTGGAGAAAATTTAACGATCAGATTAGCTGAAGAAACTGCAAATTTCATTTCTCAGAAAAAAGAAAAACCATTTTTTGCCTATTTATCATTTTATGCTGTTCATGCTCCTATACAAACTACAGAAACAAAATGGAACAAGTATAGTGACAAAGCTGAGAATTATGGAATTGCCAAAACTGGCTTTAAAATAGAACGTGTATTGCCAATAAGACAAGTGCAAGACAATCCTATTTATGGAGGTTTAGTAGAAACTATGGATGATGCAGTTGGTATTGTTTTAAAATCCTTAAAGGAAAATGATTTAGATAAAAATACCATTGTAGTTTTTACTTCAGATAATGGAGGTGTTGCTTCTGGAGATAATTATGCTACTAGTAATTTACCATTAAGAGGTGGTAAAGGTTATCAATGGGAAGGAGGAATTAAAGAACCATTTTTAATAAAAGTTCCTTGGTTAGGCACAAATAACAAAACCTCAGATTTTCCTGTAATTCATACTGATTTTTATCCTACATTACTAGATTTATCAAATATATCTCTATACCCAGAACAACATATAGATGGAATCAGTTTAAAGTCTATTATTGAAGGAAAAAAAATCAATATAGATAGACCTTTGTATTGGCATTATCCACATTATGGAAACCAAGGGGGAGAACCATCATCTATCATTCAACAAAATGGATGGAAATTGATTCATTATTGGGAAGATAATCGAGAAGAATTATTCAAGTTACCATCAACAGAAAATGATGAGATGAATGTGATTTCAGAACATCCTGAACTTGCTAGTAAATTAAGTAATCAATTATTGTCTTGGTTAAAAAAGGTAAATGCAAAATATCCTAAAAAGGATTCACTTTTTGATAAAGATAAAAGAGATCTTCGTTTGCAGAATCTTAAAACTAAGAAACTAGAATCATTAGAAAAAAACAGATTAAAAGTACTTTCAAAAGATTTTCAACCGAATAAAAATTGGTGGAAAAGTAAAATCACTAAAGATTAATTTATCAATAATATGAATTTTAAACACCGCTCTTTTTTTAAATTAGGAATACTACTGGCTTTATTTATCATTAATAATTCTTGCAAAACAACTTCAATTAATGATGGGTTTTATCCAATCTTCAATGGTGAAAATTTAGAAGGTTGGAGTGGAGATAGTACGTATTGGTCTGTAAAGGATGGAGTTTTAATTGGTGAAGTTACACCTGAAATAATTTTAAAAAGAAATTCTTTTATTATTTATGAGAAGGAACAACCTTCTAATTTTGAACTTAAACTGCAATATAGAATTTCTAAAAATGGAAATAGTGGAGTAAATTATAGAAGTGAAAAAATTAAAAACAAACCTTTTGCATTGAAAGGTTATCAATCTGATATTGATGGGAAGAACAGATATACAGGTCAAAACTACGAGGAAAAAAAAAGAACTACTTTAGCTTATATAGGGGAGAAAGTGATTATTGAAACAATGCCAGATAGTATTCTACTAACTAATATTAGAAAAAATGTAAAAAGAAATTGTTGGCAAACAAGAAATATAACTGCATCTTTAGGGAATAAAAAAGAATTGACTACACATATTAAAGATAATGATTGGAATACGATGCATATTATTATAAATGAAAGTAGAATGCAACATTATGTAAATGGTATTTTAATGAGTGATGTTAAAGATTTAGATGCAAAAAATAGAATGATAAAAGGTTATATAGGCGTTCAAGTACATAAAGGACCACCTATGAAAGTTGAGTATAAAAATATTCGATTAAAAATTATAAGTTAAATTATTTTTTCTTCTTTTTCCTTTTAGGGCCTCTTGGTTTTTCAGGGTTCTCTTTAATATAATTTAAGAGAATACTTTTCACATCTTCTACAGTACCTTGTTTTAGGCCATTATTATTAGCACCAGTTATCCAATACAAAATCATACCAGCATCAGAGCAATCCCATTTTCCTTTTTGGAATTTTACAACATCATCAACTTCTGCTAATTTTCCAATTGTCCATATTAACTGAATACGTGAATCTGTATGGCTTTTTGCCCAATCCCATTGAACTATTGGTACTTTTAATTTAATATTTTGATCAGGAATACGAACTTCTTCAATACCAAAATCTAAAATTTCTTGCCATTTGTAAAAATCTCCAGCGTTGTCATTTGCTGGATGATGCGTAATTACTTTTACATATTTATGTTTTTCTTTTGCTGTTTTTTGCAAAGCCATCCCAATAATATCAGGTTCACCTGCTTCAATTATCCATAAAGGATTGTCTTTGGTAGAACTTTGTATTGCCCAAGCTAAATCATTTATGGTTTCTTCTTTTTGCCAAATCGCATCAAAAAAAGTCAAATGTTTAAAACCATTCCAACGTCTTGCAGTCATATCACAAGCAACTTGCATTAAATGATGACGCTCTTTTTCTGCTTTTTCAGAAATCCTATCATCTCTAACAAGATCACAACTATGAGAATAGTGTACTAATCTATCTTCTAAACCAGCAGCTTTTATCAATGCAATTGAAATGGCTGTGCCTCCAAGATCATCAGGATCAGGAGAATTACCATCAGCAACAATAGCAATTCTTCCTATTGGTGGGTTAATGGTTTGTGCTATATAATAATGAACGCATAAAAGAAGAATTAAAGTAAGAAGAATACGTTTTTTCATTTATGAGTCTCTTTAAGAATTCAAATAAAGGTAGATGGATAAGGAAAAAAATGTACCCTGTTGTGTCCTGTAAATTGAGTTTATAGCAGTCAAAACAGTACAGTACAAGATAGGCTATTCTTATGATTTGTTTACATTGCAATAAAATCTTAATCATTAAAACTGAGATGAATACCAAACCATTATTTGTTATTTTATTAGTGGGTATTTTTACTTTATCAGCTTGTAAAAACGGAGAAAAAGAACATACTCAAAAGTCGCCAAATATTCTTTGGTTGGTTACTGAAGATATGGGTGCTTACATTCCTCCTTTTGGAGATAATACTGTGAAGACTCCAAATTTGAGTAGGTTGGCTAAAGAAGGGGTTATTTACCCAAATTTATATTCTACATCTGGAGTATGTGCACCAAGTAGAGCTGCTATTGCAACAGGAATGTATCCATCCAGTATTGGTGCAAATCATATGCGAACTACATCATATACAGAAGTAACTGGTTTGCCTAAATACGAAGCTGTACCTCCATTAGAAGTAACAATGATTAGTGAATTACTTCGTAAAGAAGGTTATTACTGTACAAATAACTACAAGACAGATTATCAATTTAAAGCACCAATAACTGCTTGGGATGAAAGTAGTCCTTATGCACATTGGAGAAATAGAAATGAAAATCAACCATTTTTTGCTGTTGTAAATTTTACAGAAACACACGAATCTGGTTTGTTTGAACCTTATGGGTTTAGACAAATCGAAACCAGACATTACAAATCTGGGCACAGAAATTATAAATGGAAAGGCTTTGGAAAATCTCATGCAAAAAATAGAATGACTGAAGCAGAAACACCTGTTCACATTTCAAAAGAGACCAAATTTAAAGTGCCTCCTTATTTAGTTGATAACGAAGCAACTCAAAGAGATCTATGGAAAATGTACAACAATATTGCTGAAATGGACAAGCAAGTAGGTGCAATTTTAAAACAACTTGAAGAAGATGACTTATTAGAAAATACAATCATTATGTTTTATGGCGATCATGGAGGTCCATTACCAAGAGAAAAAAGATTAATTTATGATTCTGGATTAAATACGCCTATGATTGTTCGTTTTCCTAAAAAAAACAATGCAGGTTCAAAATTTACGAATTTAGTCAGTTTTGTAGATTTTGCACCAACTTTACTTTCATTGATTGGTCAAAAACCACCTAAATATATGCAAGGACAAGCATTTTTAGGGAAACATCAATCAAAGAAACCTAGAAAATATATTCATGCAGCAGCAGATAGATTTGATGGATTCACAGATGCCATTAGAGCAGTAAGAGACAGTCAGTTTAAATACATTAGAAACTACAGACCAGAACAAGGATATTACTTACCTGTAGCTTACAGAGAAAAAATTCCAGCCATGCAAGAATTGCTAAAACTGAAAGAAGAGGGTAAATTAAATGATATTCAAAAACAGTGGTTTAGAGAACAAAAACCAAAAGAAGAATTGTTTGATTGTATTAATGATCCTTTTGAGTTGGTAAATCTTGCAGATAAACCAGAATATCAAAATAAATTACAAGAGTTAAGCAATGAAATGGATAGATGGCTCACAGATATCAATGATAATCCAAGTTTGTCAGAAAAAGATTTAGTCGCTAAATTATGGGATGGTAAAAATCAAAAACCAGTAACTGCTGACCCTATAATAACTATTGAGAATAATAAAGTCGTTATTACTTGTGATACAGGAGGAGCTTCAATAGGTTACAAAACCAATCCAAAAGCAAAAAGTTGGAATGTATATTCAGAGCCTTTAGAACTTCAAACAGCAAATATAGTAATAGTACAGGCTCATAGAATTGGTTACTTGCCAAGTAAAACCATTACAAAAGAAATCTCAAAATAATACTCTAATTACTGATGAAAAAACTAGTATTTTTAACATTATTGTTAACAAGCTTTCTAGGCTTCTCCCAAATAAAACACGGATTAAGAGACGAACAAGGCAGACATATTATACCAAGGGGGTTTGTTATCAATACTAATGATCATAAAGGAGAGGTCTTTTTTAAAAGTGATGATTATGCAAGACAGGTTAGAATGGGTGCAAACCACCAAGTAATACGTTTAGAACTGGGTAAAGTAAGTAAATTTCCTGGAGGTAATGTAGAGCCAAAGTATTTATTGAAGTTAGATTCTTTAGTCGCTTTAGGTAAAAATCACGATATAAAAACAGTCTTTAAAATGACAGTTTATGGAGTGGATAAGTTTTTGTGGGAGGAATTTTGGGAGAATAAAAACGACCAGCAATACACAACTTATATTAATGCTTGGAAAGTTATTTGGGAAAGATTTAAAGATGAGCCTTACGTTTTGGGTTACGATATTGTGAATGAGCCTAGAAAGTTAAAAATGAAACTTTCGTATAAAGATTTAACAGATAAATATCTTATTCCTTTATATCAAAGAATTATTGATGAAAGCCACAAGATAAATCCCGATAAAAAGATTTTATTTCAATCTATTTTTATGAATAAAGGTGAAAAAATAGACAACAATCAATATGCAGAAATAACATCACCTATTCATCGTAAAAACATCATTTTTGCACCTCATATTTATCAAAGTAATGTAGATTTTATCCAAAAAAATATGGATCGTTTTGACAAAGAGTCAGAGATGTTAAAAGCGCCAATTTTAATTGGAGAATGGGGTTTTCCAACCTTTGCAAGAACAGATACTACTTTAGTTGGCAATTGGGGACAGTTAAAATACAGAGAAATGTATATTAGAACTGCAGAGGTCTTTGATAAAATGGGTGTAGGTTCTATTAAAGCGTGGTTTTTAGGGAATAGAACTATGCAAAATTTTCTAAAACCTGGTCCATCAACTTGGTCTATTTTTAGTGATAAAACAGATGCTGGAACAGTTGAACGTAAGTACATTACAGATATTATAGCTCGACCATTTCCACAAGCAATTGCAGGAGATATTCAATCGTTTTTCTTCAATTTTGCAAAAAGAGAATTAGATATCAATATTATTGCTGATAATAGTAAAGGAGCTTCAAAAATATTTATTGGAGCCAACAGACATTATCCAGATGGTTTTTCTATTATTATAAATAATGATTTTGTAATGTATTACAATCCTTTAAAAAATGTTGGTTTAGAAGTGTATAAAACAACAAAAGACGCTAACCCTTCAGATTTTATTTGGGATGCAAAAACTCAAAAACTCATTGTTTTAAAATGGGGGAAAGACAACACAAATTATAATATAAAAATAGTCCCTGGACTTCTAAATTTTTAAATTTAAAAGATTACTCAGAAAATTTAAATTAATTTTTACACTAACAAGTGTAATATTTTAGTTAAGCCCTGATTTAAATTCGCTAAACATATCTTTTATAATTTCTTTCGTATTTCCTTCTTTAAGGCTTTCAAATGATACATAACCACGATAATTACTGGATTGTATTATTTTAGCAATTCGCTTTAAATCAGCAGGAACTTTGGTGCTGTCTTTTTGTTTAATATGTTCTTTTACAAAGTAATAGTTTGCATAGGGAGCAAGATTTTCAATTTCTCTATAGGTGTCATCAGAAGGTAAACTTCCACAATCTAAAATTAAGCCAAACCAATCAGAATTTACTTTTTCAAGCACATCTATAATTTCATCACTGGTAAATAAAAATTCATCATGATTCTGCAAACCAACAATAACACCATTAAGTTCGCCATATTTAGCACATGTTTTAAAATCATTTAACATCCATTGCTTTACGTCTTGTTTTGAATAGTTTTTGTTTTTATGTCTTCCAGTAAAAACTCTCATTATTGGAGATCCTATTTTAGAAGAAACTTGCAACCAGTTTTTAATTAGTTCTATGTCATTATTTCTTTTTGCGAGATTTGGAGTAGCAAAGTCATTTCTAACACCTGTCCATGAAATATCAAGTCCTAATTCAAGAGCTTTTCTTTTTAAATCAAAAAGTTCTTTGTTTGATGGTGCTTCTGGATAAGAATTGAAATAATAACCTGTTAAATCTATAGCATCTAAACCAATATTTGCTGCATATTCCATCATATCATAAAAAGTCATTTCACCATTTCTAAGTTCAGTATTAAATGAATAAGCATTAATACTGTATTGAAGTCTTGATGTCTTTTTTTTATCTAAAAGATTGGTATGAGCCATTAGTCTGTTAGTACCTAAAAATAGAGGTGCTAATACTAAATTTTTTAAAACGTTTCTTCGTGTTGTTTTCATAATAATGATGTTTAAATACAAGTTGAATTATTGCTTTTATGTTTCAGATAGTTTTACAATGTTTTTCCAAATGCTTTCGTTTACAAGAATGCTTTCTTTCAAATTTTTTGCTCTTTTTTGTTTACTCTGTTCTCCTGGATAGTAAATTTTTTCTCCAGGATTTATCGTTTCTACATCTTGCGTAAAATCAATGATTTCATCTATCAGCTTTTCTTGTAGTCCATTATCTTTAAACACTTCAGGATAAATACAGATATAAACTTGAGAAATGGCAGTCTCTATCTCTTTTGAACTTATTTCGGCTGTCGAGTTTCCACCAGATAATAAAGTGGCTAGCATATCTAGTACCATAGAAAGGGCAGAGCCTTTCCAATAACCGATTGGCAATCCTCGCTCTTTTAATAATATTTTCTCAGGATCATTAGAAAGTTCATTATTATCATCCCAACCACCATTGTAAGGTAATTTTTCTCCTTTTAATTTATAATCGTTAATCTTACCGAATGAAAATTGTGAAATCGCCATATCTAATATAACGTGTCCTTTTTTTCTGGGTATAGATACAACAAAAGGGTTATTTCCTATTCTGCTATCTTTTCCACCCCAAGGTGGCATATTTGGTTTTGTATTTGTAAAAAGTATAGAAATGCAATTGGCATTAGCGGCTTGTTTTCCATACGTTCCACCCCTCATCCAATGATTGGTGTTACGCAATGCTACCATTCCCATTCCATTTTGTTTTGCCAATTCTATAGCTCTGTTTGTGCATCTTGTTGCATTTACAATTCCAGAACCAAGGTTTCCATCCCAACGTTCTATATTACCAAAAGAAGCTACTTTCTCTGCTTCAGCATCAATATTAATGATTCCTTTTTCTACATATTCAATAAAAAGAGGCACTCGATTAATTCCATGAGAGCTTACACCATCTAAAGTACTTTCTGTAAATACATTTGCAAGTAGTATAGCCTTTTCTTGGCTAAATTTATACTTTCTAAAAAGCTCGTAAAGAACTTTTTGCATGTTTTCAGTTGTAATTCGCATAAATATCAGTCTCTATTTTTATAATTGTCTTTTAAATTTTCGTGGTAATTTTTTAATGGATTTTATTTGAATGTTTTTATAAAAAACTTCAGCTGCTTCAGACTGTATTTGAATACGACCTTTGGTTAGCGGTACAATTTTACCATCATTATTTTTATATCTAGAATTATACAGAGCCATAACAACTTTACCATTTACGATGTGATAACTTGTACCTTCAAAACAAATTAACTCTAAAGTATTCCATTCTCCATGAGGTTTTTCGTTATCAAAACCTTTATTTGCGTGATTTGGTGGGAATTTTTGCAAACTCGAAAACGGATTTAACATAGCATTTTTAACATAAGTAAATTCCTTTTCATTCGATTTCTTTTCTGATGGAATATTAACCAACGTTCCACCTAAACCATAATAATCTCCTAAATCTCCTTCTTGAACTTGAAATTCTTGTGATGACATCCAAACATTCCAAAAAGTATCATTTGGTCCATAAGAGTGATACAAAATACCACTATCTCTTTGTTTTAAAAGTCTTGGTTCCCAAACTTTTTCACCCCATTTAAACTGTAATTTTAAATGATAGTTTTCATATTCTTGTTTGCTAGTTAAAGCGCCATAAATTTCACCGGAAATATGTAAAATGTTTTCACCACTTTCTTCTTTAAATGTAAAAACATTTTTGGGGTCATTATTTAAACCTAGAGGTTTTCCTTTTTTGCCATCACTTTTAGCATCCACATTTTCTAAACTTTTAACAGTTTTATGGGGAACTCCTATAAATACATCCCAATTTTTGGTGTAATTACCTTCAAAAAGGTTAGTCCATTTTTTTGTTGATGGTTTTTTTACTTGTGCTGTATTTGCAGCCCAAAGAATTCCACCTTTTATCATTTTTTGGAAACGAATATCTGCATATGATTCATCAGTATGTCCTAAACCTGTGTAAAAAATTCGTCCACCATTATAATGATGATACCATGTAATAGGATGATTTTTAGTGTTCATCTTTTTACCTTTATAAGAAGTTTCATCAACAGAAACCAAAACATTTGCGTGCTTTGCAACAGGTTTTTTAAAATTATACCATTCGTCTTTAAATACTTCTTCTTTTTGTAAATGACTTATTGCAGGATGCTCACTTTCTTGATGTATAAACACTTTTGCATTTTGCACTTTCGGATGATTTTTAAATGTAGCACCAACCAAATTTGTAAACCAAGGCCATTGTTCTTCTGTGTTAGATGCAGCGTGAATCCCTACAAAACCATTTCCGTTAGCAATGTATTTCTTAAAAGCTTTTTTTTGATTTTCATTAAACAAATTTCCAGTAGTATTTAAGAAAACAACAACATTGTAGTTTGATAAATTTTCTTTAGAAAAATCATTGCTATTTTCTGAAAAATCAATTTTCCAGTTGGTTACTTTTTTTAAATTGATAAAATAATTGATTCCAGAAGGAATCGATTTATGTCTAAAACCATTTGTTTTAGTAAATACTAAAATTTCTGGATTATTTTGTTGTGATATTGCTGCAAAAAAAGTGAATAAACATAAAATTAGAATTACTGTTTTTTTAAATTTCATTAGAAATGTTTTTAAAAGAGGCGGTTTTTAAAGATATACAATTTTGAATTTTTATATATAACTGATATCCTGCTCTGTCCTGACATTCTGGTTCAATTGCACCTTACAGTACAGGACAGAAATATATCCAAGTTTTAATAGAATTGATTTCTATAAAATTAACATCAAATGAGAAGTGTATTAGTCCTGATTTTAATGAGTTTTGCATTCATATTAAAAGCTCAAAATATACGTCATATAGAAACCATAAACGATAATTGGGATTTTTATAAAGGTAAAATTGAAAATCCTTTTTCTAATGATGGATCTCGTAGTTGGGAAAAAGTAACCATTCCACATTCTTGGAATACACAAGATATTCTTGATGATGAAGATGGGTATTACAGAGGAGATGGTTGGTACAAAAAGACGATGGTGATTCCAGAGGTTTATGAGAATCAGCAAGTATTTTTACTATTTGAGGCTGCAAATCAATTAACTACTTTATATGTAAATGGTAAAGAAATTGGAGAAAATCATATTGGAGGTTATACCACTTTTACAAGAGATATTACATCAGCAATAAAGAAAGGAAACAATGAAATTACTGTAAAAGTAAACAATGCGCATAATGATGAAATTGTACCTCAGTCTGCAGATTTTTCTTTTTATGGCGGAATTTATAGAGACATTAAATTAATTATCACAAAACCGATTCATTTTGAAGTTGCGAATCTAGGAGCAAATGCCATTTTTATTAGAACTCCAGTGGTTTCAGAAAGCACTGTAAAAGTGACTGTACAATCTAAATTAGTTCGTCCCAAAAAAGGAAAATACTATGTGCAACAAACCTTGTTTGATGCAGATTATAATATAGTAAAACGAATCAAATCAAAATCGGTTTTTGAGAAAGATGATTTTTCAGAATTTTCTGTCGAAAATCCAAAATTATGGTCTCCAGAGAATCCGTATTTGTATAAATTGGTATCTGAAATTGTAGATAAAAAAGGTGTTGTTTATGACAGACTAGAAAATCCAGTAGGTTTCAGATGGTTTCATTTTGATGCCAAAAAAGGATTTTCAATCAATGGAAAATCAACCAAATTAATAGGTACAAATAGACATCAAGATTTTTTAGGGAAAGCAAATGCACTAAGTGATGAGATCCATAGAAAAGATATGCAATTACTGAAAGAAATGGGAATCAATTTTTTACGCATTGCCCATTATCCACAAGATCCTGCCATTTTAGAAATGTGTAATAAATATGGTTTTATAACCACGTTAGAAATCCCTTTTGTAGATAAGGCTGCAGCAAATGAAGCAGGGAAACAAAATAGTGTAAATATGCTAAAAGAGGCAATTCGTTTTAATTATAACAATCCTGCAATTGTAGCTTGGAATTTAGGAAATGAAACCACAATGAAAGCTCCTGATAAATTAGGAGAAACCTACACCAAACACTTTATAGAAACGCATAAAGTTTTGGCAGAAACGATTAAAGCAGAAGACCAAACACGTTATTCGTACTCAGTTTTTTTTAGAGAACCAGCGTATCAACATAAATTAGGCATCAGAAATACGCAGTTGGTAGGTTACAACAAATATTATGCTTGGTATAGAGACGAATTGGAAGATGTTGATAAACTATTAAGAGATTTAGTAAAACGTACCTTAGCTTTAGATCCTGATAAACCCTTTATTTTAAGTGAATATGGTGGAGGTGCAGATCCAAGATTAAGAACCTACAATCCAACACGTTTTGATTTTAGTGTAGAATATCAATTTCTATTGCACAAATCATATATGAAAGCTATTTTGGAAATTCCAGAAATCGTTGGTGCAAATGTTTGGAATTATGCTGACTTTCAGGTAGAACATAGAAAAGATGCAGTGCCTCATATCAATAATAAAGGTTTGGTGTCAGCAGATAGAAAAAAGAAAGATGCATATTACTTGTATCAAGCTTTATTGAAAAAAACTCCTTTTGTAGCGATAGCTTCAAAAGGATGGAGAAAAAGAGCAGGTATTGCAGATGAGATTGATGGACAAGTAGCAACACAACCTATTACTGTTGTTGGAAATGGGAATGATGTAGAATTATTAATCAATGGAAAATCATTAGGGAAACAAAAATTCGATTTTTCCACAGTCACTTTTAAAGTACCATTTAAACAAGGACAAAATTTAATTGAAGTTATATCAGAAAGAAATGGAAAAACAATTAAAGATTTCGCGACTATAGATTTTACTTTACAAGCCAAAAACTTAAAAAGCAAATCCAATCCATTTAAAGAAATTGCCATTAATGTAGGTTCCTACTGCTATTTTATTGAACAACATAATCTAGATTATTTATGGATGCCAGATCAGGCATATAAAAAAGGAAGTTTTGGTTATGTTGGTGGTGAGTTTTTAAGAACCAAAACCAGAAGAAGAAATAACATTGGTACAGATGTAAGTATAAAAGGAACAGAAAATGATCCTATTTATCAAACTCAAATGATTGGCATTAATCAATATAAATTTGATGTTCCAAAAGGGACTTACGAGTTGTCTTTATCTATGGCAGAATTAAAAAGTAGAGGAGAAAATATTATGGATATTTTGGTGAATGATAAAAAGGTTTGGGAAAATCTAAACCTAAAGAAAAAGTACGGAAAAGATAGAGGAGTTTCTAAACGTTTTTTAATTTCTGTTGATGATGAAAACGGAATAACTGTAGATTTTAAGCCTGTAAAAGGAAAAACGAGATTAAGTGGTATCAAGTTAAGGAAAGTGAATTAGTTTTTAGTAAAAAATAACAATAGAACATTAACTTCTAAAATTGTAAAAAAGTAAAGATTTGATTGAAATAATAAATAAAACAGTATAGTGCAGGATACTAAATTCTTGCAAAAGTTTTTAATTGCATTAATTAATTAATTATAATCATTTAAATTATGAAAAAACAATTACTCAAATTAACATTATTTGCATTTGTAGTTCTTTTTGGTGCTTCAACTGCTCAAGCTCAAGCATTATGGACTGAAAACGGAATTTATAAAATTTCTACATCTGGTTTATCGCCAAATCTTTACTTAACAATTAACCTATCTGCTGCACAAGGTGCTCCTTTTGTTGAATGGCAACCAGAAATAGCAGGTGATGATGAAACACAACTTTGGACTATAGTAGATCATAGAACTCCAGCTTCTGGTGGATTGATGGAAATTACAGCAAATATTACTGGTGTAGGAACTGTTACCTTATGTACAGGTGATGACTCAGCTCACCCTCTTCAAACGCTAACTGTTAGACCTGGTGAACCAAAAACTGTAGCTCCTGGTGATTATACAGGGCTAGATCAGTTTCAAAGAAGAAAAACTAAAGTTGATGCAAATGGACTTGCTGACGCTGCAGGAAGTAACCCAGCTGCTGGAAACAATGCACTGTTTTTAAGAAATACCATAGGTACTAATTCAAGATATGGTGTTATTCCATCTGCAGCAGGCGAGCCTTTTCAGATGGATGGTGGAGGTATTGATGTTCTTCAATTTCACCTTGTTACATCATTAAGTGTAAATACATTTGATGTTGAGGCATTCACAATTTCTAACCCTGTGAATAATCAGTTAACTATTAAAGGGGCTACTTCTAAAGTAAAGCAAGTTACTTTATTTTCAGTTTTAGGAAATAAAATATTATCACAGTCTGTTAACAGTAATAATCAAGATTTAAATCTTAATGTAAGTGGTTTATCTACAGGTTTATATATTGTAGAGATGACTGGATTTAATGGAGAAAGATTCACAAAAAAAATAATTAAACAATAAGTTTTTAAAAAACTTTAGTTTTTAAAAGTATTTAATCATTCTAACTTTTTATTCTTAAAAGTTAGAATGATTTTTTTTATTAATTAAACTAATAATTATGCAAAGATTAGCTTTTAAGATGAAGTTAAATAAAGGTCAGAAAGAAGAATATATTAAAAGGCACAATGAAATTTGGCCTGAATTAAAGGAGTTATTAAAACAGAATGATGTTAGTGAATATTCTATTTTTTTTGATGAAGACACTCACACATTATTTGCATTTCAAAAAATTTTAGGTAATTCAGGTTCACAAGATTTATCAGATAGTGAAATTGTGAAAAAATGGTGGGATTATATGGCAGATATTATGGAAGTAAATCCAGATAATTCACCTATTTCAGCACCTTTAGAAGAGGTTTTTTATTTACCCTAAATTTGGTGAAATCTGGTTATAATATTTTTTATCAGGACACTCCAAGATGCATTTATTTTTATTAGAACATATCTTCACCAAAAGTTTAGTTAGATTTAAAATGATAAATATTAATTTTAAAAATAGAATAATTCCACTTTTTGTGCTGATGTTGTCTAGTATTTATGCTTATTCTCAAGTTACTTTAGAGAAAGAAGTGAAAATTACAGATATAGGGTTACATTTTAATGGCAGCAAAGTAACAAGTGGTACAAAATTCAATACTGATGATGGAAATAGAAGTTCTTACGATTTTTATTTTGGACGAAACATTTCTGCTCATGGAGATTGTATAAAAACTTATGGAGACTATGTCTTTATGACTTGGTATAGAGGAGGTGAATCAGATCGTCATGTAATGTTAACGCGTTACAATACGATTACTGGTACAAGTGTAGATATAGAGTTTCCTCATAGACATACTGGGTTTCAAAATAAACCTTGGATAGGTGAATCACATAATACTATTGCTGTTGCAATAAGTCCCAAAGATGGTACAATTCATTTATTGTACGATATGCATGCGTACAGTAGAACAAGACCTTCTGATGGTGCTTTATCAAAAGATTATTTTAGATATAGTTATTCAGTAAAAAATGCTGCTTCAGTTTCTGATGCCGATTTCACTCTTGATAAATTTGTAAAAAATTCTAATGGAGGATATAAGCATTTAAGTTTGAATAGTGGGAAAACAGGTTATCCTGTAGAAGAATATTCAAAATATTCTGCATTAACGTATCCACAATTTTTTACAAACGATTTAGGTGACATATTTATGTACATGCGTGAAGGAGGAAATAATAATGGAGCTTATAAGTTTTCTAAATATGATGCCAATACGTCTACTTGGTCAGATTTTACGCACTTTAATGTATTAAATGCTAAAAATCAATCTGGTATAACTTACAATTGGGGTCTTTATGGAAATATGAAGTATGTAAATGGAAAAATAAGAATAGGTTTCCAAAGAAGATTAGCAGATAATAGCGATAAATATTTATATCAAAATGGAGTATATTATGCTTATTCTGATGATCAAAATGGGTTTTCAGATTGGAAAAATCACTCTGGAGAATCTTTTACATTGCCTCTATATGATGCTGATAGGATAAAAGTAATGGAACCAGGAGATTACGTAAATACAACAAAAGAAGATCAAGTATATATAGTAGGTAATTTTGATTGGACAGTAACTGATAATGGAGATGTTCATATTATAAGTAAAGTTCTAGATAGAGAAAATAACGTTACCAAGTATTTACATACCTATAAGCCTTCAGGAGCTACAGAATTTACAACAACCGAAGATTTTACTGGAGGTTCATCAATTTATACTGCTGGCAATGATGTTTTTATTATAGGGCTAAAAAATAATAGAATTTTTGTTCAAAAAACAGAAGGGGGTACTAATAATTTTCAAACGGTATATGAAGCAAGTTCTGGAAGAACCTTTGATCATGGTAGAGTTCATATAGCAAATGGTAAATTATATTATTATTTAATGGAACGAAAGTCAGGTAATGCAATGCCATTATATTTACAAATTATTGACTTAAATATTGTGAGCGAACCTTTCAGAGTTTCTTTGTCATCTCCTTTTGATGGACAAACTTATAATGTAGATGATACAGTAAAATTATCAGCAGATGCTATTGACGAAAATGGCAGTATTACTAAAGTAGAATTTAATGTAAATGGTAATTTAATAGGACAAGATGATACAGAACCATATGCTATTAATTGGATACCAACTAATGAAGGTTCTTATACAATTCAAGCAAAGGCTTATAATGCAAACAATAACGCTGTATCTTCTACTGAAATTACTATAAACGCAGTCACCTTTAATCCAAATGATTTAGCAGAAAAGATATATAGATTAAAAAATGTAGCTACAGGGAAATACCTAAAATCATCAGGTTCTAATGTAGTACCTAGCGATTATATTGCTGGAGATGATGCCTTAAATTGGAAATTTGTTAAAACTAATATTGATGCTAAAGAATATTATAACATAGATAGCGAAGTTAGAGGTGTTTTAAGAGGTGCTGGTTCTGGAGCAGGTAGTGCTATTATTAGTACAGAAAGAGCGTCACCTAATAGTGATGTAGATAAAGTTTGGACATCTACATATATTGAAAGTGAAGATGTCTATAGGTTTAGTGTAAGAGATTCTAATAACTTTCTTTATCATCAAGATGATAACAAGTTTTATAATATTGTTGCAGATATAAATGATACAAGAAGTAAATGGAAACTTGAATTGGCAAACAATTCTCCTCTCAGTATTGATGATAATGTATTCAAATCAGCATCAATAAAGGTGTATCCAAACCCAACAAATGGTAATTTTACAATTGCTGTTAATGGTATAAATAAAGCACATATTAAAATTTATAATCTTATAGGAAAGTTGATTTATGAAACCTCTATAGAGAAAAAAACTACATTAATTAATAATTATGGTAGATTCAAATCAGGTCTTTATTTAGTTAGAGTTTTAGCGGATAATAATAAAGTATTTAACCAAAAGCTTATTATAGAGTAATAGTTAGAATTTTTTAATATTTAGATTAGAAGAAGGTAATAATTAATATTGTTACCTTTTTTTTTGATATAAATTTAAGGACAGGTCAGGATAGTTTTTAAGAAAAAAAATAAAATCTTGTTAGTTTATTTTAATTGAATGCTAATTTTTGAAACCCTCTTGAGAACAATGTTAGGAAATATAAATTTTAGATGTTTTTTTTACGTAATAAGCTGTTTCACTTTTTTAAGTTTACAATCTTGTCAAGAAAAAGCTATTTTAGATTCAGCCCAAAACTTAACCATTTCAGAAGGTTTTAAAAATCCTTTGGGCTTTTATGATGCAACTCCAAATTTTTCGTGGAAATTACCAGTATCAGAAAATGTAAAAAGTCAATCTTCTTACCAAATTGTTGTAGCTAGTAATCCAGATTTATTACCAAATAATCCAGATTTATGGGACTCAGAAAAGCAAACTACTGATCAATCTGTTTGGGTAAAATATAATGGTAAAAAATTAGAGTCTCGCCAAAAAGCATATTGGCAGGTACGTTATTGGAATCAAGATAAAAATATTTCCGAATGGAGTGATGTCAATCATTTTGAACTTGGTTTATTAAAAAACTCAGATTGGAAAGCAAAATGGACAGGATTAGATACAGCAAAAGATAGTATCAAAGGAGTTCGTAAATTTTTAATGCACAGACCACAATACTTACGTAAAGGGTTTGAACTACCAAACGATGTTGAAAAAGCTAGATTATACATCACCTCAAAAGGTGTTTTTGATGTGCATTTAAATGGAAATGATGTTAGTGATGATGTGTTAACTCCTGGTTGGACGCCTTACAACAAGCGTATAGAAACCTTAACGTATGATGTAACAGAGATGTTATCTTTAGGTAAAAATATAATTGCTGTTGAATTAGCTTCTGGGTGGCATTCAGGTAGAATAAGTAGAGGAAAAGCTGTTTATGAAAATTTTGCTTCACCAAAAGTTTTATGTCAATTAGAAGTTACTTTAAAAGACGGTTCTAAAAAAACAATTATTTCTGATGAAACTTGGAAAGGAACCACAAATGGCCCTATTAGATTGGCAGGTTTGTACGATGGAGAAGTGTATGATGCAAATTTAGAAATGCCAAATTGGAACACAGCATCTTTTAAAGATGCATCTTGGAAAAACACAGAAATAGAAGCTATTGCAGATAGCGTAAAATTAGAACCAAAACGCCATACAACAGTAAAACAAATGGTTGTTTTAGACGATGCAGAAATTGTAACAGCTACAAATAAATCTGTTGTTTTTAATTTAAAACAAAATATGGTGGGTGTACCAAAAGTAACAGTGCCTATGAAAAAAGGAGACACCTTAACCCTTCGTTTTTCTGAAATGTTATTGTCAGACAATACGTTTTATACCAAAAACTATCGTTCAGCAAAATCTACAGATTATTACATTGCTGCAAAAGATGGCGTTATAGAATATACACCAAAATTTACCTTTCACGGTTTTCAATATATTGAGTTATCGGGTTTTGATGCATCAGCAGAACCAAATACAAGTTGGGTAAAAGGACTTGTACAACATTCAAATTTTGAAAAAAATGGAACATTTACTTCTTCGCACAATAAATTAAATCAACTACAAAGCAACATTACTTGGGGTTTACGAGATAATTTACTAGACATTCCAACAGATTGTCCACAACGTGACGAACGTTTAGGATGGACAGGAGATGCACAAGTTATTTCGCCAACGGCTATGTATAATTTTAAAATGCACGCCTTTTGGACAGCTTGGTTGCAAAGTATGCGAGAAACACAATCTGAGCACGATAATGGTTTAATTCCTTTTATAATTCCTGATGTGTTACAAAATAATAGAGCCAGTTCTGGTTGGGGAGACGCCTGTGTTATCATTCCTTGGGATATTTATAAAACTACAGGAGATAAAAGAGTGCTAGAAGAAAATTTTGAAATGGCTAAAAAATGGGTAGGATATTACCAGTCTAAATCAAATAATTACATTCCAACCATACATTCTTTTAGAGATTGGTTGCAACCCTACCCAGAAAAAATTGGAAAAACTGGAAATAGAGGCGACACACCAGGAAGTTTTGTAAATACGGCTTATTTTGCGCATTCAGCACATTTAGTTTCTAAAATTGCAGGTGTTTTGGGTAAAGCTGATGATGAGAAAAAATATAAAAATTTATATAAAGAAATCGCTTTAGCTTTTGAAAACAAGTTTTTTGATAAGAACGGAAAATATCAAAATAAAAAGCAAACACAAACCAGTTATTTATTAGCCATTTATTTTGATTTATTACAACCAGAAACTAAAGTAAAAGCGCAAAAACATTTGCTAGAAACTATTAAAAATGCAGACAATCACTTGGGTACAGGGTTCTTAGGAACACCAATTTTACCAAAAGTGTTGGATGATATGGGCGAGATCGAGTTGATGTATAAAATCTTGTTTAAAGAAACTTATCCTTCTTGGTTTTACTCTATCAATCAAGGAGCAACCACAATGTGGGAACGTTGGAATAGCTTTAGTAAAGAAGGTGGTTACAATCCACAAAGTATGAATAGCTTAAACCATTACGCATATGGTGCTGTTGGGCAATGGATGTACGAACGTATTGCAGGATTATCGGCTTTAGAACCTGGTTACAAGAAAATCAAAATTGCACCAATTCCTAATCAACCACTAACTTCTGCAGAAGCAAGTGTAAATACACCTTATGGCAAAGCATCCTCTTCTTGGAAAATTGAGAATGATGTATTTTATTTAGAGGCAACGATTCCTTCAAATACCACTGCAGAAATTCATTTTCCAGAGATATCAAATAGTAAAAAACAAGAGATAAAAACAGTAAGCGCAGGTACTTATCAATTTCAAATTAAATTAGATTCTAATGAATAATTCATTTCAACAAAAAGCATTTTTATTCACATTATTATGTGTTGTTTTTTTTAGTGTAACTTCTTGTAGTCAAAAAGAAACTTTAGAAAAAGCAAATGATTTAACGGTTTCTGAAGGGTTTAAAAATCCGTTAGGATTTTATAACGCATCTCCAACATTTTCTTGGAAACTACCAGTTGCAGAAAATGTTAAGCATCAGTCAGCATATCACATTGTAGTTGCATCTAGTGAAGATTTGTTACCCGATAATGCCGATTTATGGGATTCTGGGAAACAAATTACAGACCAGTCTGTTTGGGTAAAATATGAAGGCAAACCCCTAGAGTCTCGCCAAAAAGTATATTGGCAGGTAAAGTATTGGAATCAAGACAAAGAGGCCTCTTTTTGGAGTGATATCAATCATTTTGAACTAGGTTTACTAAATAACTCAGACTGGAGAGCAAAGTGGATTGGTTTAGATACCAAAAAAGAAAAAGTTATTGGTACTCAAAAAAATATATTGCATAGACCACAATATTTACGCAAAAATTTTCAACTGTCTAATGCTGTAGCATCAGCAAGATTATACATTACAGCCAAAGGTGTTTTTGATGTCTCTATAAATGGAGAAAATGTAAGTGAAGATGTAATGCCTCCAGGTTACACGCCTTATATAAAACGTATCGAAACCATTACTTATGATGTTACTGGTGTCATAGAATCTGGACAAAATACCATTGGTGTAGAATTAGCTGCAGGATGGCATTCTGGACGTTTGGGTTGGATGAAAGAGTATTGGCTAGATACTGAAACTCCTAAAATGATTTGCCAATTAGAATTGACAATGAAAGATGGTTCAAAAGAAGTAATAATTTCTGATGATAGTTGGAAAGGAACTACAAATGGGCCCATACGTTTGGCTAGTATTTATGATGGAGAAACGTACGATGCCAATTTAGAGATACCAAATTGGACAACTAATAATTTTAATGATAAGAAGTGGCAATCTGTAAATGCATTTTCTATTTCTGATAACATTCGTTTAGAACCCAAAAGACATACCACTGTAAAATCAAAAATAGAACTCCCTACAAAACAAGTTATAGAAAAAGATGGTGCTGTAATTTTTGATTTAAAACAAAATATGGTAGGTGTTCCATTGTTAAAAGTGCCAATGAAAAAAGGACAAACACTAAAAATTAGATTTGCAGAAATGTTATCTCCTGATGGTTCTTTTTACACAAAAAATTATAGAACAGCAGAATCTACAAATTATTATACAGCTTCTAAGGATGGCGTTATAGAATGGATGCCAAAATTTACCTTTCACGGTTTTCGTTATTTAGAATTAAGTGGGTTTGATGTTTCAAAAGAACCAACTACAGACTGGGTAACAGGTATTGTTCAATATTCAGATTTTGAAAAGAATGGAACATTTACTTCTTCACATAAAAAGTTGAATCAACTACAAAGTAATATTGTTTGGGGTTTAAGAGGAAACTTTTTTGATATCCCAACAGATTGTCCACAGCGTGATGAAAGAATGGGTTGGACAGGTGATGCACAAGTATTTGGGCCAACATCTATGTTTAATGCAGACGTATATAAATTCTGGGCAAGTTGGATGCAAAGTGTACGAGAATCGCAATATGACAATGGGGGAGTGCCTTGGGTGGTACCAGATGTGTTATTCAATAAAAAAGTAAGTGCAGGTTGGGGAGATGTATGTACCATAATTCCTTGGAAAATTTATCTAAGAACTGGAGATAAAAGAATTTTAGAAGAAAATTTTGAAATGATGAAAGCGTGGGTTGGTTATCACCAAGATAATTCTAAAAATATGATTTCTAAAATGGGCTTTTTTGCAGATTGGTTGCAGCCTTACCCAGAAAATGGAGATAATAGAGGAGATACCAAACTCAATGTAATTGGCACTGCATTTTTTGCAAGATCTGCTATGCTAACTGCAAAAACAGCTAAGGCTTTAGGTAAAGATAATGAGTACAAGAATTATCATGATTTGTATAAGAAAGTTGCAAAAAAGTTCAGCAATCATTTTTTTAACGAAGATGGAACCGTAAAAAATGCAACAGAAACTCAAACTACTTATTTGTTGGCTTTGGCTTTTGATTTGTTACCTGAACAAAAACAAAAAGGAGCTAAAGAACAATTATTAAAAAAGATTGAAGAGGCTGATTATCATTTAAGAACAGGATTTTTGGGGACTCCTTTATTATCAGAAGTTTTAGATGAAACAGGAGAAATAGATTTAATGTATAAACTTCTATTTAATGAAACTTATCCATCTTGGTTTTATTCTATAAATCAAGGAGCAACCACTATTTGGGAACGTTGGAATAGTTATAGTAAAAAAGAAGGTTTTAATCCGCAAAATATGAATAGTTTAAATCATTATGCTTATGGAGCCATAGGTGAGTGGATGTACGAAAGAATAGGAGCAATAGCTCCATTAGAAGCGGGGTATAAAGTAATTCGTATTGCTCCTAAACCAAGAAATCCATTAACATCAGCATCTGCAGAATTAAATACACCTTATGGCAAAGCTGCTTCGTCTTGGAAAATAAAAGAAGAAAAGTTTATACTTAATATTACAATTCCACCAAATACTACAGCTAAGGTTTTAGTACCTGGAATTATGGTAAGTTTTAATGAAAATGAGTTCATCAAAAAAAGTAATCAAACAAAAGAAAATACAGAATTCTTAGTGCAACCAGGTAATTATCAATTCGTTTCAAAATTGTAATTGTATGAAGTTGAAAAAGTAGAATAAAAATTTCTAAAATTATAAAATGAAAAAAGTAGTATTCATAATTTGTTTATTAATAAATGCAAAGAGCTCGTTATTTTCTCAGTCCCAAGAATCACCAAATATACTAGTCTTTTATATTGATGATTTACGAGCAGAATTAGGTTGTTATGGCAGTCAAACCGCAATTACACCAAATATCGATAAACTAGCAACAGAAGGTGTGCTATTTAACAAAGCTTATACCCAACAGGCTATTTGTGCTCCATCAAGAATGAGTACATTAACAGGTTTACGACCTGAAACTTTAGGAATATATAGCATTTTTACACCTTTGCGTAAAGTACATAAAGATGTGGTTACCTTACCTCAATTATTCAAGCAAAATGGTTATAAAACCATCAGTACTGGTAAAGTTTATCATCATTTTGTAGATGATAAGGAAAGTTGGACAGATTTAGTATCAAGACCACAAAATAAGTACTTAAAAACTAAGAGTTTAAAGGCAATTGCAGATTTAAAAGCGGGAGGTAAAAAAAATCCAAAAGGACCTGCTTTTGAAGATGCTGATGTTGCAGATGATGGATATAAAGATGGTGTTGTTGCCAAAGATGCAATAAAAATGTTACACAAATATAAAGATGATAAATTCTTGCTATTTGTTGGTTTTATGAAACCGCATTTACCTTTTAATGCTCCAAAAAAATACTGGGATTTGCATGATAAAAACAAGTTTGATATACCATCCAAAGACAAACCAGAAGGAATGTACAGATTAGCTTTAAGTAAATGGGGTGAGTTAAAAAATTACCATGGTATACCAAAAGAAGATCCTTTGAATGATGACATTACAAGGACATTAATTCATGGGTATCATGCTGCTGTTAGTTATATGGATGCTCAAGTGGGTAAGGTAATTAAAACTTTAGAAGAGTTGGATTTAAGAAAAAACACTATGGTTATTTTTATGAGTGATCATGGATATAAAATTGGCGAATACGGAGCTTGGTGTAAACATTCTAATGTAGAAATAGATGTAAGAGTTCCTTTAATTATTAGTAGAGAAACCAATTATAAGAAAAGAAAAACAGGTAAAACGTCAGATGCTTTAGTAGAAAATGTAGATATTTTTCCAACTTTAATTGATTTATGTGGATTAGAAGGTCCAAAATTTGATGGAAAAAGTATTCTTCCTGTTATTAATAAACCAAATAAAATTTGGGATAAAATAGCTACCAGTGTTTATGCAAGAGGTAAAAAAATAATGGGTGTTACAGCAACTGATGGTAAATGGAGGTATACAGAGTGGAGAAATTCTGTAACCAATGAAATTTTACAAGCAGAATTATATGAACATAAAAAAAGTTTATTGTCTTTCGTAAACTTATCAGGTATTAAAAAATATTCTAAAATAGAAAAGCAAATGAAGGTGCTTCTGGAAAAACAATTCCCAAGAAATGCACCACCTTTTCCACAAAATGACAAACCGAGAAAATAACAGAAAGTTCAAAAAATATCAATATGGTATACAAAAGTGTTAAAAAACTTTTGGTTACCCTATTTCAGATTTTTAATTTTTTAACCTAGCCTATTTTTATCATAGTTAAAACAATGCAAATTATGGTAGATTTAATTCACTTAGACCCAAACTCAGTTGTCCCAAAGTATTTACAGATTATTGATGCAATAGTTCATCATATAACTATAGGAAATATTAAAATTGGTGATAAAATTCCATCTATTAATAAACTGAGTCAGGATATTTATTTATCTAGAGATACTGTTGAAAGAGCCTACAGCGTATTAAAAAAACGAAAAGTATTAGTTACTGTTCAAGGTAAAGGTACTTATATAGTAGATACTGATTCAATAGCTAAACCAAAAGTTCTATTTTTCGTAAATAAACTTAGTCCTTATAAAACTAAAATCTTCAATTCATTTATCAACAAATTGGGAGATAATTATAAAGTAGACTTACATAGTTATCACTCTGATGAATCATTATTTTTAGAATTAATGGAGAAATATAAATCTTCATATGACTACTTTGTAATTGCTCCTCATTTTAGAAATAAAGATTTAACTCACATAAGTACTACTGAAAAAGTAACCAAGGTGATTAATAAAATACCCAAAGAAAATTTAATTTTATTAGATAATTGTGATTATGATATACAAGGTGACTTTAATGAAGTATATCAAGATTTTAAAAAGGATATTTTTTCTGCTCTAGAACAGGCTAAAGGTAGTTTGGCCAAATATAATAAGCTAACAATTGTATACCCAAGAACTTCTTTTTACCCTTATCCTAAAAGTATTTTAGATGGATTGCAAAATTATTGTATCCAAAATAATTTTAAATTTGAAATTATTGAGGAGGTTACTGATGGAACAGAAGTAGAATCTAAAAATTTATTTATAACACTAGAGGATAATGATTTAGTAAAGGTTGTAAATAAAATTAGAAGTAGTAAATATAATCTTGGTAAAGATGTTGGTGTAATTTCTTATAATGATAGTCCATTAAAACAATTGTTAGGAATAACAGTAATAAGTGCTAATTTTGAAACTATGGGTAATCAAGCTGCCAATATTATTTTAGATCAGAAAAAAGGAAAAAGAAAAATTCCTATCAATATTATTAAAAGAGAATCTATGTAACTACTTTTCTTAGATTAAATAATAAAAGGGAGTCTATTTTTAGGCTTCCTTTTTTTATGAATTTTGTTCTCAATTAAAATGTATTCTTTAACTTAGGACATCGTTTAATACTTATAAGCTTAAATTAGTTTTTAATGAAACAGAAACTATTTTTATTACAATTAATATTTTTTACAAACTGTCTATTTGCACAAGTAAGTGAATTTAATTTTAGAAGTTTGAATATTTCTGATGGGTTGTCGAACAACACTATTTCATCAATATATGAAGATAAATTTGGGCAAATATGGTTAGGTTCAAATAACGGATTAAATAAATACAATGGAAAAGAGTTTACAGTTTACAGAAATATTCCAAGAAATAAATTTAGCATAAGTAATAGTACAGTAAATGACATTCTAGTAGATAAAGATGGATATATATGGGTAGGAACTATCAATGGTCTTAATAAATATGATCCAGAGAAAAATCTTTTTACTCGCTATTATAGAAGACCTTCAAATAGATTTTCTTTAACTAATAGCTTAATTATTTGTAGCCTAGAAATGCCTAAAGGAAACATTTGGTTTGGTACTGGAAATGGAGTTTCTATATATGATAAAAAACAAGAAAAATTTAAAAGATTTTTACAGGGCAATTCTAATAAAACTACTAGATCAATCCATGATATTTATCGAGACAAAAAACATAGAATTTGGCTTGCTACTAATACAGGTATAATTAAAGTGGTTTTAGATGAGAATAAAAAATTCGTCACTAAAGAATATAAATTAAACCCTAAAATAACAAACTTTAGTGTTAACAGTATTTTGCAAATTACTCCAGATTTAATTGGTCTAGGTACTAAGTTCGACGGTTTTCTATATTTTAATACAAATACAGAAAAATTCATTCAACCTAAAGAATTAGATGTGCTCAAAAACTTGGATGTAAGAGATTTAGAGTTTGATAATGATAAGAATTTATGGATAGCTACAAATAAAGGTCTTTTCATAATAACACCAGAAAAGAAAACTATTTCAATAAAAAAAAGAGTTCAAAAAGGTAATAGAGGAATTCGTAGTTTCATTAGAAAAATTTATAAAGATAAAAATGGAATAATGTGGTTGGGTACTCAAAATCAAGGGGTAATCACATGGGATAAATCCTATCAGAATTTTTCACACTTTAAAAATGATAATTTAGATAATAACATTACTAATGATATTGTAACTGACTTTAAAAATAATATATACTTTGGTACAGAAGAGGGTGTCATAAATGTATTAGATTCTAAAGGGAGAATCGATGAAATTTATCATATAAATGGCTCCATTAAATCAATGTGCTTTTACAAAGATAAATTATTAATAGGAACACAAAACCAAGGTATTATTACTTATGATATCAAGCTGAACTCAATTCGTAATAATATAATATCTAAGGATTTGAATAATTTATTACAGAATGCGATTATTTATGATATTAAAATAGATGCTAACAATAAATTACTAATTGGAACCTTTGGTAATGGTCTAATCAGGTATAATTTATTAAATAAAAAAATTGAATCTTTTAACAGATCTAGAATTGCAACTAACATTGTTAAAAGTATTGCTGTAGATAAAAATAATAATATTGTTATAGGAGGTCTTGGAGGAGTAACTAAGATAGAATTTAATCATAATAAAGACCCTGAATTTAAAAATTACCTTAATGATAAGATTTTTACCACTTTTAATGTAAATGTAGTATTTAATGATTCTAATAATGTTAATTGGGTAGGCACATACACTAGAGGTTTATTTCGTATTGAAGGAAAAAAAATAAAACACATTAGAATGCTTGCTCGAAATAAGTTTTCAACAGTTAATTCTATTTTAGAAGATACTAAGGGAAATTTATGGTTAAGTACAGATATAGGAATCTTAAAATACAACCCAAAAACTGAAAAAAGTTTTTTATACAATCAAAACAATATTCTTGTAAATAATGTTTTTAGGCCAAATTCAGGTTTAAGTATTGATAATCAGTTGTATTTTGGACATTTAGATGGTATTACCACATTTAATCCTGAAAAAATTATTAAAGTTAAGAAGGTACCTAAGGTTATATTATCAGAATTAAAAATTAAAAACGAAAAAGTTACTATTAATGGAGATAATGGTATACTATCTAAAGATTTGAAATATACTAATGTTTTGAAACTAGATCATAATAACTCTAATTTTTCCATTAGTTATGCGCTTCCAAATTATTTGAATTCTCCTGGAAATAGATACGCTTATCGTTTACAAGGTTTAGATGACACCTGGATGTATACCAAACAAACAGAAGCATTTTTTACACTGCAAAATGCTGGCACCTATGAATTCCAGGTAAAAGGTGCAAATCATGAAAATGTATGGAATAATAAACATACCAAAATTAAGATAATTATTCAACCTGCACCATGGAAAACTTGGTGGGCTTATTCAATATATATAATACTACTTTTTTCTGTTTTTTATAGCATTATGTGGTTTGCACAATCTAAGTCAAGATTAAAAGATAAGTTAGAACTAGAATATATTGCACATAAAAAAGGCGAAGAATTAAACAAAGCTAAACTCCAGTTTTTCACAAATATTTCCCATGAGTTTAGAACACCATTAACGCTTATAACAGCCCCTCTACAAAATATATTATCCAATTACACAGGGTCTAGTGAAACCTATAAAAAATTAAAAATAATTGAAAGTAGTACTAATCATTTGTTAAGATTAATCAATAGATTAATGGATTTTAGAAAGCTAGAAAGTAACCAATTTCAATTAGAAGCAGCTAAAGGAAATATCGTTAAATTTTTACATGAAATCTACTTGTCTTTTACAGAACATGCAAAAGACGGAAACTATTCTTATTCTTTTTTGCCATCAGATGAGGAGATTTTGGTGTATTATGATCGATATAAATTAGAACGAGTATTTTATAATTTAATTTCGAACGCATTCAGGTATACTAATAAAGGAGGAACTATTATTGTGCGTATAAAACAAGAGAATAAAGAAGTTCTTATAGAGGTAGAAGATTCAGGAGTTGGAATTTCAGAAGAGTACAAAGACAAAATATTTGATCGTTTTTTTGAGGTTTCTGTTCATAAACAATCAAAGGCAGAATATCTTAAAGGCACAGGTATTGGACTTTCCATAGCTAAGAATATTGTAAGACTACATCATGGAGATATATCTGTCGAAAATGTAAAACCTCAAGGTTCAAAATTTTCAGTCAAATTAAAATTAGGTAAAAAGCACCTTTCAGAAAAAGAAATTATAAAAGATTTTAAGAAAAGTGATGATGTTTCCCAGTATGTGAATCAAATAGATGTCTCAGAATATGAAGATAAAGATTTCGAAGAATTAATTTTAGAAGAAAAAAAATACACAGTGCTTATTGTTGAAGATAATATTGTGCTGAGATCTTTTATAAAAGAAATTTTAAATAAAAAATATAATGTTTTGCAAGCTGAAAACGGAGCAGTAGCTTATGATATGGCTATTAAATTTTTTCCAGACTTAATAATTAGCGATGTTGTCATGCCTACAATGGTAGGGACAGAATTGTGTGCTAAAATAAAAAATACACTGGCAACCAGTCATATACCTGTTATTTTGTTAACATCAAGAACATCCTTAGTCTACAAATTTGAAGGTTTAGAAAGTGGAGCTGATGATTACATTACAAAGCCTTTTAATCTAAAAGAGTTCAAATTAAAGGTTAACAATATTTTAGAGTCAAAACAAAATTTAAAAAATAAGTTTATAACTGATAGCAGTTTTGAATCTTTAGATGTTTCTTTAACCTCTTTAGATCAAAAACTATTGGAAAAAGCTTTTCAAATAGTTAAAGACAATATATCAAATCAAGATTTTAATATTTCCCAGTTTTCGGAAGATTTGGGGGTGAGTCGTTCAATGCTTTTTACTAAAATAAAAGCTTGGGCAAATGCTACTCCTAATGACTTTATACAGGAAATAAGATTAAGTCACGCTGCTAAACTTTTAGAAATTAATAATCTTAATATTTCAGAAGTGAGTTATAAGGTTGGTTTTAAAAGACCTAAATATTTTAGTCAATGTTTTAAAAAGAAGTTTGGGTTAACACCATCAGAATATTCTAATAAATTCAACAAAAATGGTGTTTAGAATTTAGTTAGTTTGAATACATAACACTACAGGATTATTTTTCAGTTTTTTAAAACTAAGTTTGACTTTTATGGCATAAAAGTCAAACCAAAAAATGAAAAAAATACTACTTAGTTTATTATTGCTAATGTATGTTAGTGAATCTAACGCACAACGAATTGAGACAAACTTTAATAACGATTGGAATTTTATTTTAGAGGATAACACATCATTTTCAAAAGAAAATATTGATGATTCTTCATGGAAAAATCTAAACGTACCTCATGATTGGTCGTTTGAAAAAGGAGTAAGAAAAGGTGGCGATCAAGGTCAAGGTGGTGGTTATCACGATGGTGGAATTGGGTGGTACAGAAAGTATTTTAATGTAAAAAAAGAAAGCCTTTCTAAAATTACGTACATCAATTTTGATGGTGTCTATATGAATAGTGAGGTTTGGGTAAATGGCAATTATTTAGGCAAACGACCTTATGGATATATTAGTTTTAGATACGATATTTCAAATTATCTAAAAGCAGGAAAAAATACCATTGCAGTTAGAGTGGATAATAGTTTAGAACCTTCTGCACGTTGGTATCATCCATGTGGAATTTATGCTCCTGTAAAACTTATCGAAGTGCATCCAACGCACATTCAACCCAATTCTATTTTTATAAAAACACCATCCATTTCATCAGGACAAGCTTCAGTTAGTGTAGATGCAAAAATCAATGGAAAATTAAAAGGATTAAAATATGAAGTACAATTATTTTCTCCTGATGGAAAAGAATTGACAGATAAATGTGAGAAACTATCGGAATCAAATCCAAACTATCAGTTAGAAGTTAAAAACCCAAAGCTTTGGAGCCCAGAAAATCCAATATTATACAAGGCTGTCGTACAAATTTTAAAAGGGAAAAAAGTTATTGATGAAATAGAAACCACGTTCGGATTCAAAACGGTTAAATGGGAAACCAAGACAGGTTTTTGGTTGAATGGCGAAAACGTAAAATTAAAAGGCGTTTGCGAACATTGGGAAGGTGGCCCAGTTGGAGGTGCTTGGACAAAGCCAATGTTACGTTGGAAATTACAGAGTTTAAAAGATATGGGCATTAATGCCATTCGTCCGTCACACAACCCAACACCACCAATGTTTTATGATATTTGTGATGAAATTGGTTTGTTGGTAATGGATGAAATTTTTGATGGTTGGCACAAAAAAGCACCTCAAGATTATGGGAAACAAGCTTTTGATGAATGGTGGAAACGAGACGTAAAAGAATGGATTACTAGAGATAGAAATCACCCAAGTATTTTTGTATGGAGTTTAGGAAACGAAACCCACAGCCCAATTGCTCCAGAAATGGTTGAGTTTGGTAGAAGTTTAGATCCGACAAGAAAATTTACTTCAGGAGCAGGAAATCCTGAGGATATGGATATTACAGGGGTAAATGGCGGTTCTGAAACCAAATCGTTTATAGAAAGTAAAACTTTTGATAAGCCTTTTATTTCTACAGAGGCACCACATACTTGGCAAACTAGAGGCTATTACAGAACGCAAACTTGGTGGCGTGATAATGAGTTACCAGGTACTTACGAATTACCCAATTTAACCGAAAAAGAAATCTTCTTTTACGAAGGTATCAATCCTAAAAATTGGAGAAATAGAAAGCAGAGTTTTAATTCGTCTTATGACAATGCCACAGTAAGAGTTTCTGCAAGAAAATATTGGGAAGTTGTTCGCGATAACCCTTGGCACAGTGGGCATTTTAGATGGACAGGTTTCGATTATTATGGCGAAGCAGGTTTGGTTCACGGTGGTTTACCTTTCAATTTATTTATGGGCGGTGCTTTAGACGTAGCAGGCTTTAAAAAAGATTTATTTTACTTCTACCAAAGTCAATGGACAACAGAACCAATGATTCATATGTTGCCTCATTGGACACATCCAAGAATGGAAAAAGGAACTATAATACCTGTTTGGGTATACTCTAATGCAGACGAAGTGGAATTGTTTCTTAACGGAAAATCATTAGGAAAAGACAAACCAGAAACCGTTTGGAACGAAATGCAATGCGAGTGGATGGTGCCTTACCAAGAAGGAAAACTAGAAGCAATAGCCTATATTGATGGAAAGGAAGTAAAACGAACTTCGTTTAGCACAAGTAAACAGCCATCAAAATTAAAAACAAGTCTTCAAAAATTACCAGCAGAAGATAGTTTTGAGGCTAGTTACATCATCACTTCAGAAAGTTTAGATGAAAATGACAACTTATATCCTTATGGAGAAAATAAAATCTATTACAATATTCAAGGGGATGTAAACAAGATGTCTATGGAGAATGGAAATCCTATTGATCCTACAAGTAGAACAAAATCAGATTTTAGAGCGTTGTTTTTTGGGAAAACAAGATTGTTTTTAAGAGAGCAACCCAATGCAAAAAAAGCATCCATAATTACAGGAGCTATTTTGGGAGATAAAGCCTTGTACACTTCAAATAAAATATCCATAGCAACCAAACAATTTGCTGTTGTTGGAGCATTAAAAGCATCAGACATAGAAGTTTTATACACCACAAATGGAGAAAATCCAGAAACCAATGGAAAAGTTTACCATGGAGTTTTTGAGATTGCAGACAACACTACAGTAAAAGCCATTGTAAAGCAAAATGGAAAAGTAGTGTTAAGAATGGAGGAAACTTTTGGGAAAAACGAAGGGTTGTTTTGGGGTAATGAACATTCTAAAGATATGTGGATTGGTAGAGGTGTAAACATTTCTGCAGAAGAAGGTATTTTAAAAGGAAGTGCAACTGCAAGTAGAGACGCAAGACGTTTTAAAGGTTCTGGATTTGTCGATTTTAAAGGTAAAGAAGGTTCAGTAGAATTTTACCAAGAAAATGATGGAGAAGGTGGAGACTATAGCATTCGTTTCAGATATATGCACAATAATGTTGGTAAATTACATCCAATGAAATTGTATGTAAATGACGAATACATTAGAACTTTAGAATTTAAAGCTACTGGTGGATGGGAAAAAGAATGGATGTTTGTACCTACAATTATTAGATTAAAAGCTGGTGCAAATAGCGTGCGATTAGAAACCACAGGAGAAAGTGGTCCTTATTTAGATGAAATGTTTATTGATTAATAGGAGATAATTTAGAGTTTTATGAATAGTAAAATAGGATTTTTTGAAAAGTTGACTCTTGTACTTTTCATAAGTATATATGGTTGTTCAAGCATCCAAAACAATATTAATAAAGTTTCTATCATAGATTATGAAAGTTTAGAAACTCAAAAATCACTCATTAAAAAAGGTGATAAAAAAGTAGTTGAAGATTATAATAAACTTATAACTAAAGCAAATAAATTACTTAAGGTTGATGGTTTTTCTGTAACAAAAAAAACAGGTGTACCACCGAGTAAAAACAAACACGATTATATGAGTATTGGTCCTTATTGGTGGCCAAACCCCAAAACAGAAAGTGGTTTGCCTTATGTTAGAAAAGATGGAGAAATAAACCCTGAAACTCGAAATAATTTTACAGATTTTGTTGAGAAGGATAACTTTTTTTCAGCAGTAAAAACGTTAAAAGATGCATTTTTTTATAGTGATGATAAAAAATATGCCAACAAAAATATAGCGTTCATTAATACTTGGTTTTTAGAGGAAACTACTAAAATGAATCCGAATGTGAATTTTGGGCAATACGTTCCTGGTAAATCAGAAGGAAGGTGTTTTGGTATTATTGAATTTGATGATCTTATAGAGGTTGTAAAATTTTTAGAATTAGCTAGAGATAAAAATATTCTTAGTAAAGAAATAGAAAACGGAATGTTCAACTGGTTCTTAGAATATAGCAATTGGTTAAAAAACAGTAAATTAGGGATAGAAGAGTCTACCAGAAAAAACAACCACGCCACACATTATGATGTGCAATTACTAAGTATTTTAGTGTATTTAAATAAAATTGAAGAAGTCAAAAATTATTTGTCTACCACAACAAAAGCCAGAATTTTTAGTCAAATAGAACCAGATGGAAGTCAGCCTTTAGAATTGGCAAGAACAAAATCATTTTCCTATTCCGTAATGAATTTACACGGATTTTTAGAATTGGCAAGTATTGGTCAAAAAGTTAGTGTAGACCTTTGGAATTTATCATCTAAAGATGGAAGAAGCATAAAAAAAGGCTATGAATTTATGTTACCTTATTTGACAAAAAATAAGGAGTGGCAATACAAACAAATAAAAGATAAAAAGCCTTCTGAAGAAAAATTAATAGCAGATTTAAAAAAGGCTCGTAAACTATTTAAAGAGGATGCTTTTGATGACGCGCTAAAACAATTGAATTAAAATTAATGAAGAATTTAGGCTATATCTTGTTAATAATACTTTGCTTTTGTTTCAGTAACTGTGCTGAAAAGAAAAAGGACCGTCAACTTTTAATTTTAGAAGCAGGTTTTCAAAATCCACCAAACCAAGCCAAAGCCAGAACTTGGTGGCATTGGATAAGTGGTAATGTTTCAAAATCGGGCATCACCAAAGATTTAGAAGCGATGAAAGCAGTTGATATTCAAGAAGCACAATTGTTTAATGTGCATTTGGGTTTTCCACAAGGGCCTGTAAAATATTTAAGTGAAGAATGGCTAGAGTTATTCAAATTTTCGGCAGAAGAAGCCAAACGATTAGGACTAGAATTGGCATTCCACAACAGTGCAGGTTGGTCGTCTTCTGGAGGATCTTGGGTTACTGAAGAACATGCCATGCAAACGGTTGTTTTTATTGAACTTACTGTCGAAGGCGGAAAAACAATAACCAAAAAATTACCACGACCAGAAACCAAATTCGACTATTATAAAGATATTGCGGTTTTGGCATTTCCAAAACCAAAAGCAACAAAAAAGATAGATGGTTTAGATTATAAAATGCTGTCTGAACGTATTCGAAATCATTTACTACCCGATAGGAAAGGCATTTCAAATGAGGCTATTATTTTAAAAGAAAACATTATCAATCTAACTTCAAAACTATCTGAAGATGGTGTTTTAAATTGGGAAACACCTCAAGGTGATTGGGTTATTTTACGATTAGGGCATACCCCAATTGGTACACAAAATCGTCCTGCACCTCCAGAAGCCAAAGGTTTAGAAGTCGATAAAATGAGTAAAACAGCGGTTGATGCCTATTGGAAAGGTGGTGTGCAACCTATAATTGATAAGTTAGGCGACTTAATAGGAACAACTGTTAACAATTGTTTGATTGATAGTTATGAAGTGGAAACCACCAATTGGACTACAGGTTTCGATGCTCAGTTTGAGAATTTAAGAGGTTATGATTTAACATCCTTTTTACCAACCTTAGCTGGTTATTATGTAGAAAGTGGAGAAGTTTCAGAACGATTTCTTTGGGATTTTAGAAGAACTATTGGTGATTTAATTGCCCAAAATTACTATGCGCATTTTGCAGAATTATGCCATAAAAATGGACTAAAATTCTCTGTAGAACCCTATTGGGGCCCTTTTGATAATATGCAAGTTGGTGCTCAAGGCGATATTGTGATGTGTGAATTTTGGAGTGGTGGCTATCCGTTTTTTGATTCCCCAAAATTTGTATCGTCCATCGCACACTTAAATGGCAGTGCTATTGTGGGAGCAGAGTCTTTTACAGGTATTGGTGGTTGGGACAAACACCCAGCAAACCTAAAATCGATTGGAGATAGAGCTTGGGCAGAAGGCATTACACGATTTATTTTTCATACCTATGTGCATCAACCTTGGGATGTAGCACCTGGTTTGGCCTTAAGTTATCACGGTTTTGATTTTAACCGATTAAATACTTGGTGGATGCAAAGTAAATCCTATATGGATTACTTATCTCGTTCACAATATTTATTGCAACAAGGTAAAAATGTAGCTGATGTTTTAGTCTTTACAGGAGAATCATCACCCAATACAGGGTTTATAAAACCAGAAATTAAAGCCATGGGCTTTGATTACGATTTGATTGGAGCCAATAAATTAAAAGACTTAACCGTTAAAAACGGAACAATTTTCTCGTCAGTTGGAAATACGTATCAACTTTTGGTATTACCAGAATCGGATTTTATAAAACCAGAAACTTTAGAAAAAATAAAAGCATTGGTAGATGGTGGCGCAACAGTTATTGGTAAAAAGCCATTGCTATCGCCAAGTTTGACCAACTATCCAAATTGTGATGAAAAAGTTACAGCTTATGTTGATGCATTGTGGGGAAGTCGTTTGGTTAAAGAAATTTCCATTGAAGAAGCTTTAAGCAATCAAATACCTGATTTTAAAATAGAAAGTAGTGATAATTCAGATTTGAGTTTCATTCACAGAAAAACAGCCGATGCTGATATTTATTTCATCGCCAATGCTAGAAAAGAAGCCAGAGAAATTACAGCACGTTTTCGAGTTTCAGGAAAACAACCTGAAATCTGGAACTCAGAAAAAGGCACTGTCAAAGATGCAGTAGTTTTTAAAGCCAATGAAGATGGAACAACAACTTTACCTTTACAATTAGGTTCGGAAGAGTCGGTTTTTATTGTCTTTAAAAAACCTGTAAACCCCAATCATTTAACAGAAATTTCAACAGAACTCAAACCTTATCAAACAGAACCATTGTCTAATTTAGAAATTGTAAAAGCAGAATATGGTACGTTTTTACAAGAAGGTTTAATTGATATTACAGATAAAGTAAATAGTGCTATAAAAGATGGCGAATTAGACTTTAAAATGTCTAGAGCGTTTTGCGATTGTGACCCAGCAATGGGTTACAAAAAAGAGTTTAGAATGGAGTATCAAATTGGTGATACAAAAAAACAAATCTATGCAGAAGAACGCGAGCATATTCATATTGATGCTGGAAATAAACCGCTAAAAGTTTTGAAAGCAGTGTTCGGGAAATTTAAAGCGGAAACCAAAGGTATTCCACAAAACTATAAAACCTTTGAGGTTACAAATAAAATTAAGGATTTAGTTTTACATAATACATATGATATTCTGATTTCTGATGAATTGATAAATAATCAAATTCCAGAAGGCAATAAACCCAACTTAAAAATCACCTTTAAAACTGATGGAGAAGAACGCACACTATTTATTCCAAAAGGACAGTTTTTAAAACTATCCAAAGACACATCAAAACCTGAATTAGTTTTTAAAGATGGAGATGTAAATTGGGTAACACCAAATGCAGGTAAAATAACATATACCAATACATCAGGAGAAACAAAAACTGCAGTAGTAACCTCAATCCCACAAGCCATCGATTTGTCAAATTCTTGGCAGGTTGATTTTCCTTTAAGTTCAGTAGAAAGTATCAAAGAAGAGTTTACGGATTTAACATCTTGGTCAAATCATAAAAACGAGAAAATTCAGCATTTTTCTGGAACGGCATCTTATAAAAAAGAGTTTATAATTTCTGATGAATTGTTACAATCGGATAAAAGTTTAGAACTCGATTTAGGAAGTGTGGCTGTAATTGCAGAGGTATTTATCAACGGTAAAAAAGTAAGTACTTTATGGAAATCGCCTTTTAGAACCACTATTGATAATTTTGTAGCAAAAGGGAGAAACACTTTAGAAATAAAAGTGACTAACCTGTGGCCAAATAAATTAATTGGCGACGAAAACTTACCTTTAGATTATGAACGTAAAGGCAATAAATTAAAAAAATTACCAGATTGGTTATTAAATAATACTGAACGTCCTTCTGAAAGAAACACATTTTCATCTTGGAAACATTGGAGTAAAGATGATGAATTGCTAACCTCAGGTCTTTTAGGACCAGTAAAAATTAATATAAATAAAGTACTAAAAATGGAATAATGATTACAAAACAAAATCTACTCAAAATAAGTTTATGCTTTTTATTATTAGGTTGTAATGCCACGAAAAAGGATGCATCAAAAATTGAAAATTCTGAAAAAAAAGTAGATTATTTTGCCGATAATGGTTTTGGAAATGCAGTGGCTATTGTACAACATCCTTCTGGTGTCTATCACAAAGGGATTACGTATGTAGCGTATCAAGGGCCTCTAGAAGATCCTTATGTAGCCTCATATAACCACACAACTAAAGAATGGAAAGGGCCATTTAAAGCAGGTGTTAGCCAAATGGGAAAAGACCCAAATCGTAAAAAGAACATAGATAATCATGGTAAGCCAGCATTACTCATTGACGATGAAGGATATATTCATATTGCATTTGGAGGCCATGGAGGAAAACGAGGAGATGGTCATAATCCGTTAGGAAATCATCATTATGGAAAAAATTTACACGCAGTTTCTAAAAAACCTTTAGACATTTCTGAATGGGAAACTTTAGATAATATTTCATTATTTGGTACTTACAGTCAGTTTATAAAAATGGATAATGGCGATATGTATTTGTTTTATCGTCATGGAGCGCATCGTAGCAATTGGGTCTATCAAAAATCTACAGATAATGGGAAAACATTTGGAGAACCTGTTTCTTTTTTAAAACATAAAAGAAGAACTGAGATTGAAGCTGAAGATTCTTGGTATCCTTGGTTGAGTAAAGGTAATGGCGATGATATTATTGTAGCATTTGATTACCATATTTGTAGAGATAACAAAAACGCACAAGACGCTCGTGGGCATATACCAGAACGTCACAATTTGTACTATATGGTTTTTGACACCAAGACAGGAGAATGGAAAAACGTCAAAAACGAACTTTTGGAAATGCCTTTAACCAAAGAAATGGCAGACCAAAAAGCCTTGGTTAAAAAAATACCTAGTGATTGGACTTTTCAAGGAATAGCTGATGTTGATTCAAATGGAAATCCGCATGTAGGTGTCTTAGTGGGGCCAGATGTAGGAGCAAAAAGAAGCGGTCCAAAACGTTTACAACTTTTTAGATGGGATGGACAAAAGTGGCTAGAAAGTGAGAATGCTGATTTTCCTATAGGAAATGGAGATTTGGAAGTAACATCAGCAAAAGAAGTCAGTATTTATTTAGAAAGTGAAACAAACAATGATGCTGGAGAAATAAGCAGATGGGATAGTTTTGATGGTGGAGACAATTTTAAGAAAGCACAGGTTTTTTTAAGTCGAAAAAATTCCAGTTTTGTAATATCTTCTCTCATAGATAACGCACATCCTGATGCTAGAATTATTGTTGCTGAAAAAGTAAAAGACACAGATTTTAGGAAAATGTATTTATTGGGTGATAGTGGCCCCATTAAAAGAAACAAAAAAGGAACCATACTTGAAAAACCTATAATAAATCAAACCAAAAACTAGAAAACCGAACTTAAAATGAAAACAATTAAAAGTCCAATCTTTATCTTAGTTGTCTTAGCACTTATTTCTGCCTGTGCTAGTAAAACTGTGAATACACCATCTAAAAATAACTTAATTTCAGAAAATAAAACCCCTCCTAATATTGTCTTTATTTTGTCTGACGATCAGTCTTGGACAGACTACAGTTTTATGGGGGATAAAAACATAGAAACTCCAAGAATAGATCAATTTGCAAAAGAGAGTTTAACTTTTACAAAAAGCTATGTGCCAACCCCTTTATGTTCTCCTTCTTTGGCAACAATAATAACTGGATTATATCCCAAAGATCATGGAATTTTAGGTAATGATAAGGTATATAATCGTGTAAAAGGAGATCGTAGAACAAGCCAAAAGAATAGAGCTCAAGCTTATAAACCTATTATTACAGCTTTTGAAAAGCAAAAGACACTTCCGGATATGCTAAAAGAGAAAGGGTATTTGTCTTTTCAAACAGGTAAATGGTGGCATGGAAATCATAAAATTGGTGGTTTTGATTATGGGATGACACATGGAGACCATAAAAAAGGTGGAAGACATGGAGATTTTGGATTAACCATTGGTAGAAATGGATTAGATACCATTAATAGTTATGTAGATTTAGCTCTAAAAGAAAAAAAACCTTTCTTCTTATGGTACGCTCCATTTTTACCACATAGGCCTCATAACCCACCACAACATTTATTCGAGAAGTATAAAAAGAAAACAGACTCTGAGCATTTGGCAAAATACTGGGCAATGATAGAGTGGTTTGATGAAACTTGCGGACAGTTATTCGATTTAATAGAAGAAAAAGGTTTAACAGACAACACCTTATTTGTGTATGTATGTGATAATGGTTGGAGACAAAACCCTGATAAAAGTGGGTATATGTCAGATTCTAAAAGAGCTCCATATGATATGGGAATTCGTACACCAATCATGTATAAATGGGCAGGTAAAATTACTCCAAAGATGGATAATAAAACTGTGGTAAGTAGTATAGATATGATACCTACAGTTTTAGATATTTTAAATATAAAAAAACCTGACAATTTACCAGGAATAAGTGTCTTAGACACAGTAGCATTAAATAAGCGTAAAGGTATTTTCGGAGAAGTGTATGCACACGATTTTGACACGATTGAAAATAGTATGTTTTACAATATGGCTATTTTCCCTCCTTACAAAATTATCGTTCCAGATCCAGTTAGAAAGAAAGGTGAAGTTGTTCAATTGTTTAATATAAATGAAGACCCTTATGAGAAAAAAAATATTGCAGCAAGTAATCCTGAAATTGTAAAAGAATTAAAAGAAAAAATAGCAGGATTTAGAGCTAATTAAAGAATTTGAAAAGATGAAAAAAAGTATTTTATTATTGGTTTTATTGGTGAGTTTATTTTCCTGTAAACAAGAAAAAACTGATCAAAAGAAAAATTTAACTTCAAAACCAAATGTACTTTTTATTGCTGTTGATGATTTAAACAATTGGATTAGTCCAATTCAAAATTTTTCAAATGTAAAAACGCCCAATTTTGATAGACTTGCAAAAATGGGCGTTACATTCACAAACGCTCACGTGCAAGCTCCATTATGTGGGCCTTCAAGAGCTTCTTTAATGACGGGTTTACGTCCGTCAACCACTGGTATTTATGGAATGACGCCAGACAATCAAATCCGAAGAAAAGATAATCCTGCAACAAAAGACATTACGTTTCTGCCAGAATATTTTGAGCAGAATGGGTATCATACTATGGGAATTGGAAAGTTATTTCATATTCACGCTCCAGATAGTGTTTTTAACGAATCTGGAGGTCGTGTTAGAGGTTTTGGTCCTTATCCTAAAAAGCGTTTTGTTTGGGATGGTTTTGGAACATCAAAATCTAAAAAAGAAAAATACGGAAGAACAAGTACAGATTGGGGTGCTTTTCCAGAGAATGACACTTTAATGCCAGATCATCAATCTGTAAATTGGGTTGCAGAACGTTTAAAAAGAAATTATGACAAGCCCTTTTTTATGGGTTTAGGTTTTTTAAGAGTGCATGTGCCTTTGTATGTGCCTCAAAAATGGTTCGATTTGTATCCTTTAGATAAAATTGAAACACCACCTTATAAAGCAGATGATTTAAATGATATTCCACTTGTAGGAATGCAAATTAACGATTTACCAATGATGCCATCTACTGAATGGGCAAAAGAAAGTGGTGAGTGGAAAAAAATTGTTCAGGCTTATTTGGCCTGTATCAGTTATGTAGATTATGAATTAGGTCGTGTTTTAGATGCTTTAGAAAATAGTAAATATGCAGATAATACGATTATCGTTTTGTGGTCAGATCATGGATACAGATTAGGAGAAAAAGGAACATTTGCAAAACACGCACTTTGGGAAACTGCAACTAAAGGGCCTTTGCTGTTTGCAGCTCCAAATTTGCCAAAAGGAAAGAAAGTTAAGTCACCAGTTGAAATGTTGTCTATTTATCCAACTTTGTTAGAATTGAGTGGTTTGCCAGCTTACAAAAGAAACGAAGGGAATAGTTTAGTGGCTATGATGCAAAATGATTCAGGAATTGACAACTCTTACGCTTTGACAACTTTTGGTATGAATAATCACGCCATAAAAAAAGATGGTTTTAGATACATTCAATACGAAGATGGAACTCAAGAATTTTACGATCATAGTATAGATCCCAATGAATGGAATAATGTAGCGAACAATCCTAAATACAAAGCACAAATTGAAGAAATGAAAAAGCTTTTGCCACAAACAAATGCAAAATGGGATGCAAAATCCAATTACACATTTCAACCTTATTTTGTGGAGCAAAAAGCTAGAATTGATAGTAATTAAATCCAGAAATTATATTAAAATTTAAGATTTAATAAGGGTTTTTTATTAAAGAATAATTTATTCAGTACAGAACAGGATAATAAATCTTTAATATTAAACTACTTTGCATATTATATAGGTTTAAATAGCTACCTATAAAATCCAATTTTAAAATGAAAAAAAATCTTGTTTTAGTACTGTTTGCTTTTTTCTTTTCAAGCATAAATGCTCAAGTTCAAATGTCCACAGATTTTACAGATGATGCTAATAAAAAAGAACCTCTGCATAATATATGGTCTATAGCCAATAGAATTAGTCCAAAAAATGGTTCGAATATTCGTCCTGGACTAAAAATGAACATTGTTAGAATGATTGGCGGAATCAAGAAAACTGTAAATGGACAAAACGTAAAAGATTTAGACTTTGATACTTGTTTATATGATTCTATCAACAATGTGTATGTCTACAGATTTGAGCGTTTAACGGAAAGATTAGATAAAATTCTCAACTCTCAAACAGAAATTCATCAAATTGTATTAGACCAACCTTCTTGGGCTTTTCAACACGGTTACACGTTTATCCCAACAGGAACTAGAGATAATGTGAATTTTAGAGAAGATGAGCAAATATCCATTTATGGAAACTCATTACCACCAGCTGATAAGCAAGCATATCACGATTATATAAAAGCATTAATGACGCATTTAGTAGCTACTTATGGTGAAGAAAAAGTGTTGTCTTGGCGTTTTAGGGTAGGTTCAGAAATTGAAACACCAGATCATTGGTATGGAACCAAACAAGATTTTATTGAGCATTTTGAAAATACTGAAAGAGCAGTAAGAGCAGTCTTACCAAATGCTGTTATTGGTTTGCACACAAGAGCTCCTGATTTTTTATACAAAAACGGAACTGTTTTGAATTACAAAGGAGAACCTTTTGCTTCTTTTGCTAAAGATTTAATAGAATATTGTGCAGACAATAATGTAAGATATGATTTTTGGGGAGTCTCTGACTACGTGGTTTTAGGCAGTGGTACTTTACGCAATATGAGCATTAAATATGATCATTTATTTGCTGATTTAGTAAATCATCCAAAATGGAATGCCAATGCTATTATTGATTTAATGGAGTATGCTACTGTAACTACTATGAATGGTGCTGATGGCAAAGGATTTATCAACGCAGAAACAACCCACGCAGAAATAGTAGAATTGTATTTTTCTAATATTTATTACAAGAATAAAGACAAAGGCTTAGATTTAGTGTACAGATGGGGTAATAAAACTGGTACTGTAGATCCTCCAGGAATTAAAGTATTAAATACAATGAATGGTAAAGATCACTATACAACAACTATTTCTGGAACTCCACAATCTTCAACCAATGATATTGATGCTATTTTTGCTAAAAAAGAAAATGCTGCAGAATACGATGTGTTGCTCTATAATTATAACAATAGTTCTTTAACCTATAGAGATAATGAAAATGTAAACATTTCTTTTACAACAGAATTAGCTGAAGGGACAACTCTGTATTACAGAAATATGGCTTACAGTAAAGACAATAACAAATTGCAGAATTTCTTAAAAGAAAATGCTGGTTTTGTAAAAAGTGGTTTTAATGATAGAGGTTCTCCTGATAGAATTCTAACTGAAGCTGGATTTACAGCCTATGAAGCTTATGAAAACCCAAATCCGCATAAATATACTGAGTGGAAAAGTATTGTAACTACACCAAGAAATGATGGAAAATCAGGGTCTATAATTAGCATAGATACAGAAATTCCTTCTTTCGCATTCGAAAAATTTGAGTTTAGAACCGAAGATTATTTTCAAACAACGATAACACCAGCAACTGTGGTTTGGACAACAACAGAAGATTTCTCACCTTGGACCGCAGTTAGCTCTGGAATGGTGGTAAATACTGATGATGATAAGTTAACCTTAAATTATGCTGATGGATTTGCATTACCAATGGCTGCAATTACAGGTTTAAATATCAATTCTGAATTGTATGGAACATTGCAATTAGTAGTTAAAAATAATACACCAGCTTCAACATTGCAAATGGCAGCCAATATACCTGGTACACAGTTTGCCTCTGGACGAAAGAAATTTACAATTCCTAATGACAATCAATGGCACACAATAGATGTAGATTTGACAAGTTGGTCTCATTGGTCAGGTATTATAACCGAATTTAAAGTATATGAAAAGGTTAATTCTGGGAGTATGGTTTTTGATCGTATTGAATTTTTACCTAAATCAGGAGTAGAAGTTTTTAATGTAAACATCAGCAAAGAAGGTAATGGTTTGCTTAATTATAAAAGCGGTACATCTTTTTCAGGTCAACAGTTTGATTTGAATGCGATTGCAAACCAAGGTTGGAAATTTCAAGAATGGACAGGAGATATTCAGAGTACAGAAAACCCATTAACAATTACAGTTTCATCCGACTTAAATATAACAGCAAAATTTGTGCAAGAAAGTCTTTCTATTGATGATAATACGTTAAAAAATAGCTTTGTTGTTTATCCAAACCCAAGTTCAAATGGAGTATTTACAATTAAGAATCATACCAAAGAAAATTGGGAAATATACAATGTAAACGGAGCTAAAATTCTTTCAGGAAAAGGAGATATAATTGATGTTTCTAGTTTTTCAAAAGGATTGTATATCTTAAAACTAGAGAATACTTATAAAAAATTAATATACAATTAAAAATTGTAAAAAAGTAAAATTTAAATGAAGAGAATATCGCAAATCTCAATTATCTGTTTTTTAACATTGATATTGTTTAATTGTAACTCATCAAAACTACAGAAAAAGGAGCGTAATCATAAAAAACCAAACATTGTATTCATTTTTGCAGATGATTTAGGTTGGGTAGATGTAAGTACAGGGAATACAAACAAAAACAACGGTTCTACAATTTATGAAACGCCTGTAATCGATAAATTGGCAACACAAGGAATGTCTTTTACAAATGCCTATACCAATCAAAATTGTGCACCTTCAAGAGCGGCTTTAATTAGCGGACAATATGCAACAGGTTTAGATAATCAGGTGTATAATGTAGGTTCTTTAAAAAGACAAGACAAAAGAACTAAAGGATATCCAAATGTACTTATTGAACCTCACAAGCAAAAAAAGGTAATAGCAGAAGATGGTATCAATATGTTTGATGTTTTAAAAACAAAAGGTTATCAAACTGCTTTAGTGGGTAAAAGTCACGGAACTCCACATCCTTTAAAAGGTGATTATGGTATTGATTTGCCAGCAGATATTCATCATATTATAGCAGCACCAATTAACGGAAAAAGAACGAAAAAGTTTTATTTAGCCCTAAATTCAGATAAAAAAGGATGGACGTTTAATTCGGAGTTTGTAGATAAATATGCAAATCCTTATGATGATGAATACATCAATACCACTTTAAAACCTTACCATTCTCAAGGAGATGTAACCCTTTTAAAAGGAACACCAAAACATCTTACAGATGCCATTGGAGATTTTTCTGTAGATTACATAAAAGAAAAAGCAAACAACGAAAATCCTTTCTTTTTGTATGTGCCTTTTCACGCAGTTCATTCTGATGTTACAGGTAGAAAAGATTTAACTGAAAAATATTTAAAAAGAGGATTAAATCCTAGAACTGCAGAATATGCATCTATGATTGAGTTGTTAGATCAAAATGTTGGAAAAATAAATGATGCTTTAAAAGATCCAAATGGAGATGGCGATTTTTCTGATGATATCACCAACAATACTATTTTCATTTTTTATTCTGATAATGGAGGATTAAGAGAAAATAATCCACTGAAAGGTAAAAAAGGAAATTTAACAGAAGGTGGAATTCGAGTTCCATTAATTTTTAGATATCCAAATGTGATAAAAGAAAATTCGATAACCAATCAAGCAGTACATTGTATCGATTTTTTGCCAACTTTAGCAGATTTAACTGGAGTAGATATTACTACTTTAAAAAAGAAAGATGGAAGCAAACCTAAATATGATGGAGCTTCTTTTGCAAAAGTTTTAACAGGTGAAGCAAAAAAAATTTCAAGAGAAAATTTGTTTTGGCATCTACCAGGATATATGGATGAGCGTTTTTCGCCAACCACATTAATTCAAACAAGAGTAGGAGAAGAATATTATAAGTTGTTTTATTTTTATGAAACTGAAGCATTTGAAATGTATAACATCACCAAAGACATTTCAGAAAAAAGAAATATTTTAAAGAATCCAACATCCAAAGAAATGCAAATTGCTTTGCAAATGAATGCAGATATGTTAGCTTGGTTAAAAGTCAATAATGCACCAACAGGAACTTGGGTAAAAAACAAAGAAAAAGTGCCTTATCCTAAAGTAGAAGGTGTAAAAAAGTATCAATAATAGAATTTAAGAAATGAGTAAAAAGTCCTTGATTTTGCCTTTTTTAATGTTGCTAAGTTTAGCATTTATAGGATGTATTAGTAACAATAAATCTAACAATATTGCTAAAGTTGATGCACATCAGAATCAAAAACCAAACATCATATTTTATTTAGCAGACGATCAAGATGTGTACGATTATGGTTGTTATGGTAATGAAAAGGTAAATACAGCAGCAGTAGATAGATTAGCAAAAGAAGGAATGTTATTTACCAATGCCTTTACAGCGCAAGCCATTTGTGCACCCAGTAGATCTCAAATTTTTACAGGAAATTATCCTGTTAAAAATGGTTGTTTTGCCAATCATACAGCAACAAGACCCAATATTGAAAGTGTAACTTATAGAATGAAAAAATTAGGTTATGAAGTTGTTCTGGCAGGAAAAAGTCACGTAAAACCATCAAGTGTTTATCAATGGGATAAAGAATGGGAACCTGTTCCTAAAAAAGATGTGCCAAGAGATTATATTCCTTTAGACAGTATTGAAAATTATATGAAAACTGCAAAAAAGCCTTTTTGTATGTTCATCACCTCAAAATATCCACATGGAAAATATTTTGACGTTAAAAATCCAGATGCTAACGACCTTAAATTTTATCCTTTCAATGAACATAAAAAAAATGATAAATCGTATATTAAAAGTAGGGCAGGTTACTACAGAAGTATAGCAGAAGACAATATACAGATTGAAAAAGTATTGGATTTCGTTGATGCTCATTTAGATGAAAACACTTTGTTTATTTATAGTGCAGATCATGCAGTTTCAGGAAAGTTTACCGTAAAAGACATTGGTTTAAAAGTACCTTTTGTAGTGCGTTGGCCTAAAGTGATTAAAGCAGGAACAACATCAAATCAGCTGATACATTATACAGATGTGTTACCAACATTTATGGATGTTGCAGGAGGTAAAGTACCCGAAAATGTCGATGGTAAAAGTTTCTTGCCAATCTTAACCGGAAATGATATTGCAGTTAATAAATATGTGTATGGAGTAAGAACCAATCAGAATATTTTGAATTCTGAAATTTTTCCATCAAGAATGATTCGTGATAAACGTTACAAATACATCAGAAATTTTAATTCATTGGAAGTTGTTGAACAAAATTTAACAGGAAAACCAAATGTAGATTACTTTATAAAAAGAGGAGCAAACAAATTTAAAAATGAACCTTTTGAAGAATTATACGATTTAGAAAAAGATCCTTTTGAGCAGCACAATTTAGCCAATAATCCTGAATTTAAATTGATGAAAGAAAAATTATCAAAAGATATGTTTCTATGGATGAAAGCTCAAGGAGATATTTTAGATGAAAGGGTTGGTAACATGCCAATTATTACTCCAAAAGGTAAAAAAGGATTCAAGTTAGACCAAGATACACCAAGAAGAAAAATTCCAGATGCTATAAAAAACTCACTTACAAAAGACGATTATATCGTTATAAAACATTGGTAGTATAATGATAAAAAAAATTTTTACTTACGTGTTTACTTTATTTTTTCTATTAGTTTCTTGTAAAAACTCAAAAGAGAAAACTGAAGTAACTCAAAATCAAAAACCAATGAACGTGCTGTTTATTGCTATTGATGACTTACGTCCAGAACTAAATATTTATGGAGCAACACACGTAAAATCTCCAAACATAGACAAACTAGCTAATGAAAGTTTGGTTTTTAATAGAGCCTATTGTAATGTACCAGTTTGTGGAGCTTCAAGAGCGAGTTTGCTTACCAGTATTTTGCCAACAAAAACACGTTTTATAGATTATAGAGCAAAAGCACAAGAAGATGTGCCAAATGCAAAAACATTACCAGCTCTTTTTAAAGATGCTGGTTATACAAGCATTTCAAATGGAAAAATTTTTCATTATAATAAAGATGTTCAAGAAGCAAGTTGGAGCGAAAACCCTTGGATGCCAGAAGGAGGGCATAGAGTAAGTTATGACCCTACAACCAACTACGTGATTATGAAATCTGGAAATGGACGTGTATATGAAGCTCCAGAAGTTGAGGACAGTGCATATCCAGATTATAAAATAGCACAAAAAACAATTAAAGATTTACGTCGTTTTAAAGAATCAGGAGAATCATTTTTTATGGCTTGCGGATTTTTTAGACCTCACATGCCTTTTTACGCACCAAAAAAATATTGGGATTTATATGATAGAGATTCTATAGAAATTGCAGACAATCGTCATTTACCAGAAAATGCACCAAAATTGTTAAGAGGTAGTGGAGAATTTAAAAGCTATAGTTTTGGCGATTATAAACCCAATACAGAAGCATTTCATAAAATGATGCGCCATGGATATTATGCTTGTGTGAGTTATGTAGATCAGTTGGTTGGCGAAGTCCTTAAAGAGCTTGAAACGCTTGGTTTGGCAGAAAATACCATTGTTGTTTTGTGGGGAGATCATGGTTGGCATTTAGGAGAACACGAGTTTTGGGGAAAGCACAACACTTTGCACAATGCACTGCAAGTGCCTTTAATTGTAAAAGTACCTGGAAAATCAACAGGAAAACATACTCAAGCTTTGGTAGAGAGTGTAGATATTTATCCAACTCTTTGCGATTTGGCAAACATACCTACACCAGATTATATTATGGGAAAAAGTTTTAAAGCTACTTTAGATAATCCAGAAAAGTCTTTTAGAGAATATGCATATGCTCGTTTTAAAAAGGCAGATGCTATAGTAACAGATGATTTCACCTATTCATTGTTCGAAAATGGTGAAGAAATGTTATATGACCGAAAATTGGATCCAGCAGAAAATAAGAATATAGTTGCAGATGTTAACTATAAAGAGGTGCTTAAAGAAATGCGAAAAGCCTTAAAAAGCAAACAAGAAAAAGCAACTAGTTATCAATAATACAGCGTAAAAGAAATAAATATTTTTTGAATTAGCCTAATATGAAAAACAAAACTATCTACTTGCAATTATTATTAGTGCTTTGTTCATTAAATTTCTTTGCTCAAAAATTAGAACGCCCATTTATTTTAGTAAAAAATGCTGAGAGATCAGAAATTTTAAAGAAAATAGATTCCATACCTTGGGCAAAACAGATTTATTCAGATCTAAAAAAAAGTACAGACAAACAGGTTCTTAAATTTTATCAGAATCCAAAATCCTATCTTAAAAATTTACCTTTCAATTGGTCTAAAGCTGAAGCCAATCAGTTTCCTCCTTTTTTAAAAACAGATCATATAGAAAATGGGAAACACAGAAATTTAGACAATGCTACTGAAAAAGAATGGAAACCTGCAGCACTTTTAATAGAATATTTACAAGTTGCTTTGGATTGTGGGTATCTATATTATATCACACAAGAAGAAAAATACGCCTATGTAGCCAGTAGTATTTTATATTCTTTTATAAGATCTGTTCAGAAATCAAAAATGTCTGATTGGAAAGGAAGAGGTGGTTTACTATTTCCTTATGATGGTTTCAGGGAAGTTCGTGTAATTGGCTATAGGCTTCCATTAATTTATGATTTTGTTGCTTCCTACTTAAAAAATGAAGGAATGGCTTTTGATATCATTAAAAATCAAAAAGTAAATTTTCCATTAAAAGAAGCTCAAAATGTTTTTAAAACCTATGCCAATATCACTGTGAATTATGGGCAAACAGGATCTAATCATTCTGTATTAGAATCTCCAAGTTTGGTGTATAATGCACTGGCTTTGGATGATGCTAAAGAACGTGAAAAATGGTTGTCTTATTTTTTAACAAAAAGTACTAAAAATCAAGATGCTTTGCCAATAATGGCAAAAAATTATAAAAAGCAAGGTGATATTTGGCCAGAAACTTCACAGTATTTAAATCATTCTACAGAAATTTTAACCAAGTTGTTATTGGTCATTAATAAATATAATCCTTCGTTAAAGTTAGGAGCTAATTATCCAAATATATTATTTGCATTACCAAGATTGGATGATTTAGTATATCCAAATAATGAAATTATACGTTGGGGAGATGGACATAGAAGACAACATGGTTCTTATCAAGCTTACGAAAATGCTTATGTTTTGGCGAAGATGGATAGCTTAAAGTATTTACAAGATAAATTTGCTCCATTGTTAAAAAATGCAATTGATAAAAGAAAATATTCTAGAAAAAATATTGAAGCCTTATTTTGGTATGATGACACTATTTACGGAGAATCTAACAATATTAAGCTACCAAGAACAGATAGGGTTTATCATGCAGGTATTGTATTGCAAAGAAACTTAAGTTCAACTAATAATCCTAAAGATGGATTAATGGGTTTTGTGGGAGGTGCACATATGGTTCATGGTCATGCAGAAGGTATGAATATTGAGTTGTATGGAGAAGGACAAGTTTTAGGTGTAGATCATGGTAGAAAAAAATATGGTAAAGATTTGCATGAAAACTATTCCAGAATTTTTGCGGCTCACAATACTGTTATTGTTAATGGAAGTTCACAAGGCCAAGGTGGTTGGGTAAATTTAGGAATCAATTCTGTTGAATTAATTGCTATGGAACCTAAAGTTAGAACTGAAGCAATATCTCCTAATCATTCATTTAGTCAAACAAGTTTTGTAGATGATAAAGGTGATAAGGCAGAAGCTACTCAAGAACGTACTTTAGGTTTAATCAGAACATCACCAACAACAGGTTATTATGTTGATGTATTTCGTTCTAAATCTAAACTTCCCAATGAATTTCACGACTATTTGTATCATAATATAGGTGATAAATTAGTGTTTGAAAATAAGGATTTAAATCTTAAAAGAACCCCAAATCGATATATGGCAAATGCCAATAAAAAGTGGATACATAACAAAAGATACAGAAATCCTGGATGGCATTTTTTTAAGGATGTACAAACTTCGAAGACCTATAATAAAGATTTAGTAGCAACTTTTCATACAAAAAAGATAAAAGGAGGTGCTATTTTTATGCAGTTACATATACCAGGGTTTGAAAAGAGAGTATATACAAAAGTGAAAGCACCAATAACTTTTGAATCTCCAAAACCGTATCATAAATTATCAACGCCAACTTTAGTGATTCGCAAAAAAGGAGAAGCTTGGAAAAATCCTTTTGTTGTGGTTTATGAACCTTATCATAAAAAAGAAAAAGCATCTATTCAATCTGTGGAAAAATTAGAACAAGGTAACATTTATAAAGGTTTAAAAATAGTGAGTAAAACTCCAAACGAGCATTTAATTCAATATGTAATAACACAATCTAAAGACCAAATTTTTAAAAATGAAAATATTTATTTTAAAGGTTCTTATGCAGTTATCACTTTAAATAAAATGAATGTTCTTCAGAGTATTTATATAGGAGAAGGAGAGAAGTTAATTTTTAATAATGAAGAAATAACCACAAATTCAACGAATTCTTTTTTTAAATCATATGTCAAAAAATAGCATTCTGTTTTTAATTATTATTCTTTTTTTCTGTGGATGTAAGACAATCTCTAAAGAAAATAAAACATTGCTTTTTGTTGGAAGTTTTACAGATAAAAAGCCAGGAGAAGGCATACATATTTATGAGTTTAATGAAGAAACAGGAAGTGCCACTTTAAGGTTTATTGTTGATAGTATTACGAATACTTCATTTCAAAAATTATCAGCAGATGGTAACTTTTTGTATTCTGTGATGGATAGTCAAATGAAATATAATGGGAAAATAGCTGCTTTTAAAGTTGATGTAAAAAATATTAAAATTGATTTACTAAACATAGTAGATTGTGCAGGTGTAAATCCTGCCCATTTAGCAATTGATAAAACTGGAAAGTATCTTACAAATTCAAATTATTCTGATGGCAGTTTAAGTCTTTTTAAAATAAATTCTAATGGTAGTTTAAGTAAAAACCTACAAACTTTAAAATTTAAAGATAGTAGTATTATAAAAAGTCGTCAAAATGCTTCTCATATTCATTCTTCAAATTTTTCTCCAGATAATAAGTATTTATTTGCTCACGATTTAGGAGCTGATAAAATTAGAAAATTCACGTTTAATACATCTGAGGGAGAATTAAAGAATCATCTAGAAATAAGTGTAAAATCAGGCAATGGTCCTAGGCATTTTGTTTTTCATCCAAATGGTAAATACGGTTATGGAATAAATGAATTGAATGGTACAATAGATGCCTATCAATTTAAAAATGGAAGTCTAGATTTTATTGAAGATTATAATACATATAAACAAAAACAAAATATTTACAGAGCAGCAGATATACATATTTCTGCTGATGGAAATTTTCTATACGCTTCAAATCGTGAACCGAAAGAAAACAGTATTGTTGTTTTTGCTATTAATAAAGAAAAAGGAAAACTAAAACTTATAGAGCATAAAGATACAGGAGGAATTCATCCTAGAAATTTTGCAATTACACCATCTGGAAAATTTTTATTGGTCGCAAATCAGTTTACCAATAACATCGTAATTTTTAAAAGAGATTCAAAATCAGGTAGGTTAACAAAATTAACAAATCAGATTAGGGTTAATAGTCCTTCAAGTGTAAAGCTATATTCTTATTAGGTTATAAAGAATCTCTGATTATCAAATTAAAAGGAACTTTTAGAGATTGTTTTTTAGTATTTAAAATAATATCAGCTACAGTCTCACCCATTACTTTAAAATTTGTAGACATTACAGTAATTCCTAATAACTCCTTTAAAGGAGTGTCATTGTAAGAAATTATTCCAATATCATAACCTAATTTAAACTCATCTTCTCGAACTCGTTTTACTAGATTTACTAAATCAGATTCTTCTATTGTTACAAATAAATCTCCACTTTTTAATATAAAATCATCGTAAATCTTATCAATAATTTCAAAATCTAGATTATTGTGTACACAAAATTTTCTAAATCCGTACAAAATTCTTCTAGGATAAGGATACACAGATTTATCAGGATAAACTAAAAAGACTTTTTCATATTGTTGAATTTTACCTAGGCCTTCTGTTAACGATTCATATATATCATTTTCGAAATCTTGATAAACTTCACCTAATGCATTGTTAATTTTATTTTTTATATTATCTAAAATAATTAATTTATTTTTAGGAATTTCATTTAAAACTGAAGCAGCTTTTTCAGTTAATGTTATATGGGTTAATTTACTTGTTTTAAAATGGGGCATTATTATAAAATAATCATAAGCAGATTTGTTTTGTTCTAATAAATTTGAAAATAAAGTTTCATCACAATGATAAACATGAAGATCTGTATGAGTGTTGGCACCAATTTTGTTAATAAAGTGATTATATATTCTTAGTTTATAGTTACTTAACTTATTAATTAAAAATAAAATATTTGTTTTAGAAATTAGTTTTGTTCTAGATATATAAAAACCTTTACCTCTTATAGAAGTAATTATATTTCTTTCTTTTAATATTCCATAAGCTTTTTCAACCGTGTCTCGAGATAAATAAAACTCTTCACTAAACCGATTAATAGAGGGTATCTTTTCATTCATTTTTAAATTACCCACTGATATATTATATATTATAGAATCTACAATTTGTTGATATTTGGGTATTCTTGAGTTTTCGTCTATATTTATTAACTTGAACATTTCCATAAAAGATAATTTCTGGTTTTTGATTAGGTAAATGCAAAGTACAAAAATTAAAAATTTTTTAAGACCAAACAATTTTTTAATTTTCAATTTTATACGGTATAGTACAGGATACGTTTACTTAGATGTAAAATTATATTTGAACTTAATTACTATAAACAACAATATGGAAAATATATCCAAGACATTTAAATACGTAGATTACTTATGGGATGAAGCTAAAGCAGTTTCTTTTGGAGATAATCAGGTAGAATTATTTTTATATCGTTCAAATATTTTAGGAGCAGATTTAAGAATTACAAACTACGGAGGAGGTAATACAAGTTGTAAAACTATTGAAAAAGATCCTCTTACAAACGAAGAAGTTGAAGTAATGTGGGTAAAAGGTTCTGGTGGAGACATTGGTACTTTAACACGTTCTGGAATTGCAGGACTTTACACGGGTAGGCTAAGAGATTTAAAAAATGTCTATCAAGGTCTACATGATGAAGATAGAATGGTAGGTTTATTTAATCATTGTATTTACGATTTAGATAGTAAAGCGCCTTCAATAGATACACCTTTACACGGTTTATTGCCATTTGCACATATAGATCACTTACACCCTGATGCTCTAATTGCTGTAGCTGCTGCTAAAGACAGTGAAAAAGTAACCAAAGAAATTTGGGGAGACACTATGGGTTGGGTGCCTTGGCAAAAGCCAGGTTTCGATTTAGGTTTACAATTAGAAAAATGTTTAGCTGAGAATCCAGGAATTAGAGGAATTGTATTAGGAAGCCATGGTTTATTTACTTGGGGAGATACTTCTTACGAATGTTATATGAATAGTTTAGAAGTTATTGAAATGGCTTCTGAATATATAGAACAAAAACTAGAAGAACAAGGAGAAGTTTTTGGTGGTCAAAAAGTAGAAAGTTTATCTAAAGAAGAGCGTTTAGAAAAAGCCGCTCAGATTATGCCTTTATTAAGAGGTTTAGCATCATCTGAAAATAGAATGATTGGTCATTTTACAGATACTGATGTTGTTATGCAATACATCAATAGTAACGATTTAGAAAGACTTGCACCTATGGGTACATCTTGTCCAGATCATTTCTTAAGAACTAAAATTCAACCATTAGTATTAGATCTTGATAAAAATGAAGATTTATCAGATGCAGATGCTATTCTATCAAAGTTAGAACCAGCATTTGCTGCATATCGTCAAGAATATGTAGATTATTATAATACTTGTAAAAGAGATAATAGTCCAGCAATTCGTGATGCAAACCCAGTAATTATTATATATCCAGGAGTTGGTATGTTTAGTTTTGCTAAAAACAAACAAACAACTCGTGTAGCAAGTGAATTTTATATCAATGCAATTAATGTAATGAGAGGTGCAGAAGCCATTACTGAATATACTTCATTACCAAGACAAGAAGCATTTGATATTGAATATTGGTTGTTAGAAGAGGCAAAATTGCAACGTATGCCAAAAGAAAAACCATTATCGCGTAAAGTAGCTTTAGTTACTGGTGCTGGTGGAGGAATTGGTAAAGCAATTGCTGATAAATTAGCTGCTGAAGGTGCTAATATTGTATTAACAGATATCAATGAAGATGCATTAGTTGAGGCTAATGGTACGTATGCAAGAGATGTTTCTACATATGCACTTTGTGATGTTACAAATACAGATTCTATAGAGAATGCCTATAAAAAAGCAATTTTAGAATTTGGAGGTGTAGATATGATAATACATAGTGCAGGATTAGCAATTTCTAAACCATTAACAGATACTACAGATAAAGATTGGAACATTTTACAAAGTATCCTAGTAAAAGGCCAGTTTGATTTAGCAAAACAATTTGCAGTAATCGTTCGTAAACAAGGTTTAGGAGGAGATTATATAGCGATTGCAAGTAAGAATGGATTAGTAGCTGGTCCTAATAATGTAGCTTATGGTACTGCAAAAGCAGCACAACAGCATATGGTACGTTTATTGGCAGCAGAATTAGCTAAAGATAAAGTAAGAGTAAATACGGTAAATCCTGATGGAGTTATTGTAGGAAGTAAAATTTGGGAAGGTGCTTGGGCAGAAGGCAGAGCAAAAGCAAATGGTATTACAGTTGAAGAATTACCTGCTTTTTACGCAAAGAGAAACCTGCTTCATGAAATTATAACGCCAGATGATATTGCAAATGGAGTTTTCTCACTAGTAGGAATTCTAGATAAATCAACAGGAAATATTATAAACGTAGATGGTGGAATGGCAAACGCGTTTGTAAGATAAAAAATAGTAGTTTGTAATTTGAATTAAGAAAAACTTCTATAGATATATTTTTATAGAAGTTTTTTTTAATTTACAACAGCCAAAAAAGAATGAAAATACAACAAGAACAAATCTCAGATTTCAACAAAAAAGAATTAGAAAATCATAAAGATAATTTTGATTTTTTAGCAAGTAAATTAACAAAGAATGGGCATAAAGTAGAGACTATAGTTTCTAAATTATCAGAATTTCAAGTAGCCATACCAAGTTGGGCTTTAGGGGCAGGTGGTACTCGTTTTGGGCGTTTTGGATTCTATGGAGAACCTTCTAATTTAGAAGAAAAAATAGATGATGTAGGAATTTTACATAGTTTAACCCAAACTGCAGGAGCTGTATCTTTACATATTCCTTGGGATATTCCTTCTGATTATGCTGCAATTAAAGAAAAAGCTAACGCTTTAAATATAAAGTTTGATGCAGTAAACTCTAATACTTTTCAAGATCAAGCAGGTGCTAAAGAGAGTTATAAATATGGCTCACTAAGTAATGTTAGTAAAGCAGTTAGAGAACAAGCGATTCAACACAACTTAGATGTAATCAAAATAGGAGATAAATTAGGTTCTAAAGCATTAACGGTTTGGTTAGCTGATGGGTCTTGTTTTCCTGGTCAAAATAATTTTCAAACGGCATTTCAAAATACTCAAGATAGTTTAATAGATATTTATAAAGGTTTACCAGAAGATTGGAAAATGTTGGTAGAATACAAACCTTATGAACCAAATTTCTACAGTACAGTAATTCAAGATTGGGGTGCTTCTCTAATGTTAGCTAATGGTTGTGGAGATAAAGCATATACATTGGTAGATTTAGGACATCACCTACCAAACTCGAATATTGAACAAATCGTATCTATTTTACAATTAAAAGGAAAACTAGGTGGTTTCCATTTTAATGACAGTAAATATGGTGATGATGATTTAACAGTTGGTAGTATTAAACCATATGCTTTATTTTTAATTTTTAATGAATTGGTATATGGTATGCAAAACAATCCACAAAATCCAGATTTAGCTTGGATGATTGATGCAAGCCATAACATAAAGGATCCTTTAGAAGATTTAATTCAATCTTTAGAAGCTATTCAAGAAGCATATGCAAAAGCCTTGTTAATTAATCAAGATGCTTTAAGAACAGCACAATTGAATAATGATGTTGTAAAATGTCAAGAAATTTTACAAGGAGCATACAGAACAGATGTAAGACCTCTATTAGAAAAAGCACGTATAAATGCAGGGGGTGTTATTAACCCAATTAATGCATACAGAGCCTTAGGTGTAAGAGAACAATTAATTAAAGAAAGAGGAAAAAATACTGTTGCAACAGGTCTTTAAAAAAAACCTTATGAAACAAAAAGTAACTGCAGTTTTTGATATTGGTAAAACAAATAAAAAGTTTTTTTTATTTGATAAAAAATTTAAAGAAGTTTATAAAGAATACGCTTCTTTTGATGAAATTGAAGATGAAGATGGGTATCCAACAGAAGATATTAATGCACTACAAAACTGGATAAAAAAAGTTTTTCATAAGAATTTAAAATCAGATAAATTTAATGTAGAAGCCATTAATTTTTCTACTTATGGAGCAAGTTTTGTTCATTTAGATGAAAATGGAGAAATCCTTACTCCTTTATATAATTACACAAAAGAAATTGATCAAGATATAGTTGATGAATTTTATAAAAAATACGGACCAGAATTAGAATTTACAAGAACAACAGGTTCTCCAAAATCAGGATTATTAAATTCTGGAATGCAACTCTATTGGATAAAAAAAACAAAGCCAAAAATCTTTAAAAAGATTAAATATTCGTTGCATTTGCCACAATATTTAAGTTATATTTTTTCAGGAATTCCAATTAGTGAATATACAAGTATTGGTTGCCATACATCTTTATGGAATTACGAAACCAAAGATTATCATAATTGGGTATATGAAGAAAGAATAAATACAATATTACCACCAATAGTTTCTACAGAAACAAGTATCAATATGAATTATAATGGTACAAGAATTAAAGTAGGTGCTGGTATTCACGATAGTTCTTCTGCACTTTTACCTTATGTAAGAAGTGTAAAAAAACCTTTTGTTTTGGTTTCTACAGGTACTTGGTCTATAGCTTTAAATCCTTTTTCTGATGTGCCTTTAACCACAGAAGAAACAGAGGCTGGTTGTATTAATTATATGAGAATTAATGGAAAACCTGTCAAATCTTCAAGATTGTTTCTAGGTAACGAATACAAATTGCAAGTAGCAAAATTAACCAAAAAGTTTAATGTTGATAAAGATTATCATAAAACTGTTGAGTTTGATTATGATGCCTATTTTGAAATTATAAAAGATTTTCATTATTGCTTTAAATGGAAATCTTTTTCTGACAAAAATATGCCAACTAAAACGTCCTATTCTTACAATACTTTTGAGCACGCTTATCATCAATTAATGATAGAGTTAGTGCAACTTCAAGTAGAAAGCATAAAAAGAATAGCAAATACATATGACATAGATCGTTTGTACGTAGATGGGGGTTTTACAGATAATGATTTATATATTAAGCTGTTATCTCATTACTTAAGAGGTATGAAGCTAAGAACAACAAAAGCTTCTTTAGGTTCTGCATTGGGTGCAGCAATTGCAATATCTGATGCAAAATTAAATTCAAAATTCTTAAAAAAGAATTATGCACTTAAGAAACATGTCCCTTTCATAATAAAATAAATGTCAAAAAAAGTAAATTTCATTCACCCAAGAAATCAAATTACTACTATAATAGATCGTATTTATAAAAGAGGTATGACTACCACTTCTGGTGGAAATATTTCTGTTATAGATGATAATGGAGATATTTGGGTTACACCTTCTGCTATAGATAAAGGCTCTTTAAGAGCATCAGATATTATTTGTGTAAAAAAAGACGGAACTATTGTAGGTAAACATAAACCATCTTCAGAGTTTCCATTCCATAAAGCAATTTATGAAGCAAGACCAGATATTAAATCTGTAATTCATGCGCATCCACCAGCATTGGTGTCTTTTAGTATTGTTCGACAAATACCAAATACAAATATTATTTCTCAAGCAAAACATATTTGTGGACCAATTGGATATGCAAAATATAGACTTCCAGGATCTAACGATTTGGGGACTGTAATAGCAGACGAATTTAACAAAGGATACAAAGCAGTGATTATGGAAAATCACGGAGTTGTTTTAGGTGGTAGTGATTTAACAGACGCGTATGAAAGATTTGAAACTTTAGAGTTCTGTTGTAGAACAATATTGTACGGGTCTCAAATAGGAACTCCTAAGTACTTAAAAGATAGTCAAATTGATGAATTTGAAGCACAAGTACCAGCTGTTAGACCAGAGAAAAAGAAAAATAAATATCCGTCAGATGAGGTCGAAAAAAGACTTGAAATTTGTAACATTGTAAGACGTTCTTGTCAACAAGGTCTAATGATCAGTACTTATGGAACAGTTTCTATGCGCTGGAAAAATAACAATTTTTTAATTACTCCTACACATATAAATCGTTGGGATTTACAAATTGAAGATATCGTTCAAATAAAAAAAGGAAAAAGAGAAGCAGGTAAAACTCCAAGTAGAGCAACTTATTTACACGAAGAAATTTACAAGAATAATCCTAAAATAAATTCTATAATAATGACACAATCTCCTTATTTAATGGCGTTTGCAGTTACTGGAGAGTATTTAGATGTAAGAACTATTCCTGAAAGCTGGATTTTCCTTCAAGATATCCATGCAGTAAATTTTGGAACTCATTTTAAGAATAATGTAGATAAAAAAATTATAGAAAATTGTAATACAGCATTGATTATAGAAAATGACTCCGTTATTATTACAGGAGATAAGTTATTACAAACTTTTGATTATTTAGAGGTTGCAGAATTTAGTGCAAAATCAATAGTTTTAGGAAACTCTTTAGGAGAAATGGTTCCTATTAATGATGAACAAGTAGAAGAGTTAAGAGAAAAGTTTTTATCATAAAAAGTAAAAGAAAATGGCAATAAAAATAGACACACGTTATCCGTCTGTAGATGATTTACGAAATAAAGCTAGAAAAAAAATACCAAAGTTTGCTTTCGAATATTTAGATGGTGGTTGTAATGAAGATGTTAATCTTATAAGAAATATTTCAGAATTAAGAGAAGTACAATTAAAGCCAAATTATCTAAGGAATCACGGAGGTTCATCAACAAAAACAAAATTATTTGGTATTGAGTATGATGCACCTTTTGGGATTGCACCAGTTGGTTTACAGGGATTAATGTGGCCAAATTCACCAGAAATTTTAGCTAAAGCCGCTTTTGAACATAATATTCCTTTTATATTAAGTACAGTAACTACAACTAGTATAGAAAGAGCTGCAGAATTAACAGAAGGCAAAGCATGGTTTCAATTGTATCATCCAACAGAAGATAGTTTAAGAGATGACATTATAAAAAGAGCAGAAGCTGCAGAATGTCCTGTTTTAGTTATTTTATGTGATGTTCCTAGTTTTGGCTTTAGACCAAGAGATATTAGAAATGGATTGGCAATGCCACCTAAAATGAACTTAACAAACATTTTACAAGCTTTTGTCAGACCTCACTGGAGTTTACAAACCTTAAAACACGGAATTCCAAATTTTGCAAACCTTTTACCATATATGCCTAAAAATTTAGATTTAAAGCAGTTAGGTAAATTTATGGATCAAACTTTTTCAGGTAGGTTAAATGAAGAAAAGATCAAACCAATTCGCGATATGTGGAAAGGTAAAATTGTATTAAAAGGTGTAGCCTCTCATTATGATGCAGAACAAGCCATTCGTTTAGGTCTAGATGGAATTATTGTATCAAATCACGGGGGTCGACAATTAGATGCAGGAGAATCTACTATAATACCATTAACTTCTATCGCAGAAAAATATGGAGAACAAATTGAAGTAATGATGGATAGTGGAATTCGTTCTGGAGTAGATGTAGCAAGATCTTTAGCATCTGGAGCAAAGTTTACCTTTATGGGGCGTTCATTTATGTATGGTGTTGCAGCATTGGGTAATAAAGGAGGAAATCATACTATTTCTCTATTGAAAACAGAACTACAACAAGTAATGGAACAAATATGTTGTGAAAAAGTAGAAGATTTTCCTAACCATTTAATTACAAATAAATAAATCAACAAAAACGATTGTTGAATTGTGTTTTTTTATACGGTATAGTACAGGATAGAATTTTTTAATATCCAAACTACATTCGTTATTAACGAAAACTAATAAATTAGTTAAAAGTATGGCAGAAAATCAGAGCGTATCAATAAATATTAATGATAATACAGGAGGTGAGTTTGAAAGGATTCCTGTACCAAATTCTAAGTTAAAAGGATGGAAATCATTTTTAGGAATGTATGCAGGCGAACACGCTGCTGGCACAGAATTTATGATAGGCCCATTATTTTTAGCTGCTGGTGCAAGTTTAAAAGATTTAATTTTTGGGCTGTTTATTGGTAATATTCTTGCTATTCTTACTTGGAGATATTTAGTAGCCCCTATAGCTGTGTCTAGCAAATTAACTTTGTATTATCAGTTAGAAAAGATCGCTGGCAAACATTTAGTAAAAGTATACAATGTAGTAAATGGGGTACTTTTTTGTTTTTTAGCAGGAGCAATGATTACAGTTTCTGCTAGTGCAGTAGGTGTTCCTTTTGATGTAAGTTTTACAATTCCAGAAAGTATATTTGGATTAAGTAGTGCAGCTTTTTCAATGATAGTAATTATTGTAGGTATTGTAATGACAATAGTAGCTGCAGCAGGTTATGACGCAGTATCTAAATTTGCAAATATTTCGGCTCCTTGGATGATAGTTGTTTTTGCTGCATGTGGAATATCTGCCCTTTCTCAGATGGAGGTGGATTCTTGGGAGAGTCTTCTCTCAAATTGGGATAATGGAGTAAGTGTAATTCAATCTGCTAAAGGTAAAGAAGATTTTGGGTTTTGGAAAATTGTGATTTTCTCATGGTTATGTAATGCAGCAATGCATTTTGGAATGTCAGATTTAACGATTATGAGATTTGCTAAAGATAGTAGTGCAGGATGGGGGCCATCAGTAGGAATGTTTTTAGGACATTATATGGCATGGATATGCGCTTCATTTATGTTAGCTGCTCAGATTAAATTGACTGGTGATATTTCTGCAAATCCTGGAGCTCTAGCTTGGAGTGCTGTAGGATGGACTGGAATTATTTGTGTTATTGTAGCAGGATGGACAACTGCTAATCCAACTATATATAGAGCAGGTCTAGCTTTTCAAAGTTTATTTCCTACTAAAACAAAAGCATATTCAGGTGTTATTTTAGCAGGTTTAGTTGCAACTGTAGCAGGAATATTTCCTACACTTTCAGGAAAATTACTGGATTTTGTAGGTTTGTATGGTACCATCTTAGGACCAATGGGAGGAGTAATTTTTGTAAACCATTATCTAGCAAAAAAAATGAGTTTTACTCAAGATTATGCTGATAAAAAAGGGGCTGCTTTTAATGTAGCAGTTTTATTAGCTTGGTTACTTCCAGTAGCATTAGGTTTGTATTTTATCTTTGCGAAAGATTTATTTCCTGCATATGCAGTAATACCTTGTTGGATAGCTTCTAGTTTGTTATATGTAATTATTATGAAACTTCAAAAAACTTAAATTATGAAAATACTGAAATTAATAAGCGGTTTATCAATAGGAGTTTTAATATTATTAATGAGTATACTTTTATTTTTAAATAAAATTAATTTAGCAACCGTAAAGATGCTTATGCTAATAGGAACAGTATTATGGTTTGTAAGCACACCGTTTTGGATGAAAGAAGAGAAAAATTAAATTTCTTAATTCTATGTTGAAAAAGATAAAAATTTTTTTTAAAGTATTATTTTTAATTGCCTTCCTTCCTTTCGAATTGTCAAAAGGTAAGAAAAGAAGAGTTAAAAAACAGATTAAAAGCTATTTCTTGAGAAGTGTTTTTGAAGTTTAATCCTTTATAATAATGATAAATTTTTATTAAAAAAGTTTAGAGTTTTTTATTTATATAATATTTACAACTCTTTTTGATGCTTTCTTAACATTATTAATTAGATTTATAAATCTATAAATAAAGGTTTTGAAAATATTTATATATAAACTTGTAATTATATTATTTCATACAAGTACAACTAATTCAGCAACAAATTAGTATTAAAGAATAAAAAAAGAGTTAATCTTTAGAGTTTTCTTAACGAAAAATCATCAATTTTTTAACATCTTTGTAAGAATCAAAAAATAGGTTCTACAATGAAGATTTATCCTATAGAAACTGGTAATTTTAAATTAGATGGAGGAGCAATGTTTGGTGTTGTACCTAAATCTATTTGGCAAAGAACAAATCCTGCAGATGCTAATAATATGATAGACATGAGTATGCGTTGCATGCTTATAGAAGATGGTAATCGTTTAATATTAATAGATACTGGTTTAGGTAATAAACAATCAGATAAATTTTATAGCTATTATTATTTGTTTGGAGATTTTTCTTTAGATACATCTTTAAAAAAATATGGTTTTCATAGAGATGATATCACAGATATTTTTTTAACTCATTTACATTTTGATCATTGTGGAGGTGTTATTAAAAGAAACAAAGAGGGTTTATTAATTCCTGGTTTTAAAAATGCAAAAGTTTGGTCTAATCAAAAACATTGGAAATGGGCAACAGAACCAAATGCCAGAGAAAAAGCATCATTTTTAAAAGAGAATATAAATCCAATTAAAGAAAGTGGTCAATTAGAATTTATACATAGTAATTATAAAGATCAAATTGGTTTTGATGTTTTGTTTATGGATGGTCATACAGAAAAACAAATGTTGCCAAAAATTGAATATCAAGACAAAACATTGGTATTTATGGCAGATTTATTACCAACAGTTGGTCATATACCTTTACCATATGTTATGGGGTATGATACTAGACCTTTGTTAACTATTAAAGAAAAAGCAGCATTTTTAAACGAAGCTGCAGATAAGAACTTTTATCTTTTTTTAGAACATGATGCTCATCATGAACTATGTACTGTACAACACACAGAAAAAGGGGTTCGTTTAAATACTACACATAAGTTTTCAGAAATATTTAATTAGAGAAGTTAGAATATGAAGCGTATTAAAGCAAGTTTTTTTATTGCCTTTTTAGGCATTTTTATATGGGGTTGTAAATCATCAAAAATAGCAGTTACTGCACCAAACTTCGATGAAATTATTACAACACCAGCAAAAAAAGATTTTTTGTCTGAAGAGGAATTAAAAGTTTGGCATCATTTAGATATACAGAAAGATTCTATTGCAGGTATTAGCTTAGAAAAAGCATATAAATTTTTAAAGGGGAAAAAAGCAAGGCCAGTTGTTGTTGCAATTGCAGATTCTGGAGTAGATATTAATCATGAAGATTTAAAGGATGTACTTTGGGTTAACAAAGACGAAATAAAAGGTAACAATAAAGATGATGATAATAATGGATATATAGATGATGTTTTTGGTTGGAACTTTCTTGGGAATTCTAAAGGAGATATTGTAACCACAGATCAATTAGAAATTACTAGAATTGTTAAAAGAGGCAGAGAAAAGTTTGGAGATAAAGATCTTTCTGAAATTGCAGAAAAAGAAAAAAAAGCATATGAAGAATATTTAAAACTAAATAAAGAATTCGAAGCTACCCTTATTGAGAAAAAAGGAGAAATTTATCAAATGGATGACTATCTAAAAAATTTAGATATGGTTCAAGAAAATTTTGATATAGTTAAAAAATTAGCAAAAACAGACAGTCTTACTTTAACTATTGTAGACAAAGTAGAAGCACCAAATTTACAAACTTTAATGAGGGTAAAAAATGTTGCTAATATTCTAAAGCAAGGTATGAGTGAAAGTACTTTGAAAGAAGAAAAAGAAAAAGTAAAAGAATACGTTGCAGAACTTAAAAAGGCAATGGAAGGTTATAATCTAGATATGAATTATCGTCAATCTTTAGGAGATGATTTATATGATATTACTGATAAATTTTATGGCAATAACAATATGTTAGGTACTGCAGATGCAGGTAAACATGGTACTCATGTAGCAGGTATTGTTGCAGCAAATAGAACTAATAAAATTGGAGCAGTAGGTGTTGCAGATAATGTAAAAATTATGACTGTTAGAATTGTTCCTGAAGCAGATGAACATGATAAAGATGTGGCTCTTGGTATTAGATATGCAGTAGATAATGGAGCAAAAATTATAAACACAAGTTTTGGTAAACGTTTTTCACCAAATAAAAATTGGGTTTATGATGCATTAAAATATGCAGCAGAAAAAGATGTTTTAATAGTTAATGCAGCAGGTAATGATGGTAAAGATTTAGATGTTAATGAAACCTACCCAACAGACTCAAAAGATATGCTTACAGAATTTACAGATAATGTAATTACAATTGGTGCAAATAGTTTGCATTATGATAAAAATTTACCAGCAAATTTTTCTAACTATGGTAAAGTAAATGTAGATATTTTTGCACCAGGTGTAAGTATCTATGCACCAATTCCAGAAGATAAATACGAGGCTTTAAGTGGTACTTCTATGGCTGCACCAACAACTGCAGGAGTTGCTGCTTTAGTACGATCTTATTATCCAAATTTATCTGCTAAAGAAGTTAAAGATATCATTATGAAATCTGGAGCAAAAATTAATTTTGATGTTGTAAAACCAGGTTCGCAAACAGAAGAAAATCCAAATGGAGAAATGATTCCTTTTTCTAGTTTATCTGTTACAGGTAGAGTTGTAAATGCTTACAATGCATTACAATTAGCAGAATATATTTCAAACAAAAAACAATAGTAAATCTTTTACTATTTTTATAAATAAAAACCAATTTAAAAATGAAGAAAGTACCTTATTTAGTTTTATCAATACTAATGTTAGTGTCATGTGCTCAAACCAAAGATGTTTCTAATACAGATAATAATGCTAAAAAAAGTAATGAAAGTTACTGGCAGCAACATGTAGATTATACTATGGATATTGATGTAAATGGTTATCAATATAATGGAAAACAAAAATTAATATATACTAACAATTCTCCAGACGATTTAGATAAGGTTTTTTATCATCTTTATTTTAATGCTTTTCAACCTGGTTCTCAAATGGATGTTCGTTCTTTAAATATTAAAGATCCAGACAGAAGAGTAAGAGATAGAATTAGTAAATTAAAACCAAATGAAATAGGTTACATTAAGGTAAATTCTTTAAAACAAGATGGAGTAGCAGTTTCTCATGAAACAGTGGGTACTATTTTAGAAGTAACTTTAAACAAGCCTATAAAATCTGGAGAAAGTGTAACTTTTGATATGCTGTTTGATGCTCAAGTGCCTGTTCAAATTAGAAGATCTGGAAGAAATAATGCAGAAGGTGTTGCTTTATCTATGACTCAATGGTATCCTAAAATGGCTGAATATGATTTTCAAGGATGGCATACTCCACCTTACATTGCAAGAGAATTTCATGGTGTTTGGGGAGATTTTGATGTGACTTTACATATAGATAAAAATTATGTTGTTGGAGGTACAGGTTATTTACAAAATCCACAAGAAGTAGGTCATAATTATGAAGACAAATCAAAAGAATTAAAATTACCAAAAGGTGAAAAATTAACTTGGCATTTTAAAGCACCAAATGTTCACGATTTTTCATGGGCAGCAGATCCAGAATATAATCATGATATGATTACAACTAATTCTGGTATAGATTTACATTTCTTTTATAAGAAAACTATGGAGGCTAAGTATTTAAAGAATTGGAAAGATTTACAGCTTAAGACTGCAGAATTAATGGATTTCTTTAGTGAAAATGTGGGTATGTACCCTTACAAACAATACTCTGTGATTCAAGGTGGAGATGGAGGTATGGAGTATGCAATGTCTACATTAATTACAGGTCAAAGAAATTTTGGAAGCTTATTTGGTGTTACTGCACATGAAATGGCACATACATGGTTTCAGTTTCTGTTAGCTTCAAACGAAAGTTTACATCCTTGGATGGATGAAGGTTTTACTTCATACATTTCTTCTAAAGCATCAAATAAAATATTAGAAAGAAATAGAGAAAATCCTCATGCAGGTTCATATAGAGGTTATAGAACTATTGTAAATAGAGGTTATGAAGAATCAATTTCTACTCATGCAGACAGGTATAACACAAACTGGGCTTATAGTACAGGGAGTTATTCTAAAGGAGCAATTTTCTTAGCTCAATTAGAGTATGTAATAGGTGCAGAAAATGTGGCAAAAGGTTTAAAGAAATATTTTAATGACTTTTCTTTTAAACACCCAACACCAAATGATATTAAAAGATCTATGGAAAAGGTTTCTGGTATTCATTTAGATTGGTATTTAAATGAATGGACGCAAACTACACATACAATAGATTATGGTGTAAAAAGTGTTGATGGAAAAACAATTACTTTAGAAAGAATTGGTCAAATGCCAATGCCTATAGATCTTGAAGTTGAATACACAGATGGGTCTAAAGAAAGCTTTAACATTCCATTACGTATGATGAGAAGTGTAAAACCAACATCTGCAACAATTTTAAAAGACTGGGGATGGGCTTTTCCAACCTACACTTTTGATGTTTCTAAAGATGTAAAATCTGTTGTAATAGATAAAAGCGGATTAATGGCGGATATTAAATTAGAAAATAATACGTATCCTGCAAGCTCAAGATAAAATTAAATAATAGTAAGATTTTAATGACCCTAGCTTTGGCTGGGGTTTTTAATTTAGAAGACTATTTATATCTTCTTTTGGTATAAAACCTACTAACATTAAATAAACTCCACAAACAATTAAAATAATTCCCATTACTTTTTTTACTCTATAAATAACTGTAGGAGTCATCTTGTTTTTAAGCTGTTTTGCTAAAAATATTTTTCCTAAATCTGTAATAAAATAGCCTGCTATAACAACAGAAAAATAAGTGAAAATTGCATATTGATTCATTTTTAAAGAGGGGCCAATTACAAGTATAGTTCCTAACCAAAATGCTAATACCCCTACATTAATAAAGTTTAAAAAATAACCTTTTAAAAATAGTTTTATATAGTTGTTTTTTACAATGGGGACGTCTATCTGTTTAGCAGATTCTATGGCCTCTTTTTTGTTTTCTCTGTCAAAGTAAGTAATTAAACCATAGATAATTAACACCAAACCTCCAATTAAAAATAATCTTGGATCATCTTTTATTTTTTCTAATAAAGACCTACTTCCATAATAGGCAATTAGAATAAAAGTAACATCTGCTAATACAACACCTAAATCAAAAACAATAGCAGCTCTTGCACCTTTAATAATACTAGTTTGAATCAACATAAAAAAAACAGGTCCAATCATAAAAGCCATGAAAAAACCTATTAAAAAAGCGTTTTTAAAATCGTAAAAATCCATATTTAACAAAAATAAGGATTTTTATACATCATCAAAATCTATACTAATTTTTGAAGTTGTTGGGTGTGCTTGACAAGTTAAAATAAGTCCTTCTTCTACTTCACCATCAGTTAAAATAGTATTTTTAACCATAACAGCCTTACCTTCTGTAACTTTAGCTAAACAAGAACTACAAACACCTCCTTGACAAGAATAAGGAGGGTCTAAATCGTTACGTAAACTTGCAGCTAAAATGTTATCTGTTTGCGTCATTGTAAAGGTGGTTTCTTCATCATCTAACAAAACAGTAATTTCTGATGTGCCTTCTTTAATTTCGTCTTTTGCATTTTCATCTTCAGAAACTGTAAATAATTCAAAATGAATATTGTTATTAGAAAAACCAGCTTCTTTTAAAGTTTCAGAAACCGTATTTATCATAGCTTCTGGTCCACATAAAAATGCAGCATCAAAAGAAATGTCTTTGTATTTATTTTTTATAAAGAAATTAGTGAATGGTTTATCTATTCTACCAAATAACATGTTTTCTTGACGTTCTCTACTACAAACAAATTCTAAATTAAAATGTTCATATTTTGAATTTAATGAGAGTAGTTCGTTATAAAAAATAGTATCCTCTACAGATTTGTTACCATAGATTAAGGTAAATGTTGATGTTGGTTCATGCTCTAAAACAGATTTCACCATCGATAAAATAGGAGTAATACCAGAACCAGCAGCAAACGCAATATAGTTTTTCTTAGCTTCTGGATTTAGTAAGAAACGACCTTCAGGAGTTGAGATTTTAACTTCATCACCTACTTTTAAATCAGTTGTTGCATAAGTAGAAAAGACTCCATTTTCTACAGCTTTTATGGCAACTCTTATTTCGCCACTTTTAGGTGTGGAGCAAATAGAATATGCTCTTCTTACTGCTTCACCATTAATCTCTTTTTCTATAGTAATGTATTGCCCAGCTGTAAAACTAAATTCAGTTATTAAATTTTCAGGAATACTAAAAACAACAGAAACCGCGTTTGCGGTTTCTTGTTTTATTTCTTTGATGTTTAGGTTATAAAATGTTGCCATAAATAGTTTTAGACTAAATTTTTCTCGATTAAATATTCTGCAATTTGAATGGTATTAGTGGCAGCACCTTTTCTTAGGTTATCTGCAACAATCCACAAATTTAAGGTATTTTCTTGAGATTCATCACGTCTTATTCTACCTACAAAAACTTCATCTTTATCATTTGCATTTATTGGCATTGGATATACATTGTTTGCCAAATCATCTTCAACAATTACTCCAGAAGTTTCACTTAAAATTTTACGAACTTCATCAACATCAAAATCATTATGAAATTGTACATTAACAGCTTCAGAATGTCCACCAGCTGTTGGTATTCTAACTGCAGTAGCTGTTACAGAAAAAGAATCGTCACGTAATATTTTCTTTGGTTCTTTAACTAATTTCATTTCTTCTTTAGTATATCCATTTTCTAAGAAAATATCACAATGTGGTAAAGCATTTCTACCAATTTTATGAGGGTAAGCCATTTCTCCATCTATACCAGCTTCTTCATTATCTAATTGTTGTACAGCTTTTACACCTGTACCAGATACAGATTGGTATGTTGAAATAACAACTCTTTTCATTTTATATTTTGCATGTAAAGGCGCTAAAGCCATTACTAATTGAATTGTAGAACAGTTTGGATTAGCAATAATTTTGTCATCTGCAGTTAATACATCTCCATTTATTTCTGGAACCACTAATTTTTTATCAGGATCCATTCTCCAAGCAGAAGAATTGTCTATTACAGTTGTACCTACTTCTGCAAATTTTGGAGCCCATTCTAATGAGGTATCACCACCTGCTGAAAATAAAGCAACATCTGGTTTCATATTAACTGCATCTTGTAAGGTAACAACTGTGTAATTATTTCCTTTATATGATAATTTTTTACCTGCAGATCTTTCTGAAGCCACAGGAATTAATTCTGTAATAGGTAAATTACGTTCTTCTAAAACTTTTAACATGACTGTGCCAACCATACCAGTTGCACCAACAACAGCTACTTTCATTTTATTTTTTTAAAAAATTTATTTTTTGCATTGCAAATATCAACACAAAAAAAATACTGACCATTCTTTTAAGAAATATTTACCAAAATTATTTCTAATGTTTAATTTAAAACAAATTGATATAATTTTAATTTAACGATGCTTCTGTTTAGGCTTGTGAGTCTTTAAGAAATAACTACATTTGCAAAAAATTTATTAACAAAAACTGAATTTTGTTCAGCTTAAACAATTCGTATAGCATGCAACTGTACAATAAGTTAAGCGCAAAAGAACGCGCTGCATTAATAGATGAGGCTGGTAAAGACCGCATCACAATTTCTTTTTATCAATATCATCAGATAAAAAACCCACAAATACTTAGAGATAAATTATTTTTAGAATGGAATGCTTTAGATGTTCTAGGAAGAATTTATGTTTCTTATGAAGGTATCAATGCTCAATTATCTGTTCCATCAGAAAATATGTATGCTCTTAAAGAGCAATTAGATAGTATATCATTCTTAAAGGATATTCGCTTAAATGTAGCTATTGAACATGATAATAAATCGTTCCTAAAACTTAAAGTTAAGGTTCGAAATAAAATTGTTGCAGATGGTTTAAATGATGAAACTTTTGATGTAACTAATAAAGGAGTACATTTAAATGCAGCAGCATTTAATGAAATGTTAGCAGACCCAAATACAGTTTGTGTTGATATGCGAAATCATTATGAAAGTGAAATTGGCCACTTTGATGGTGCAATTACTCCAGATGTAGATACGTTTAGAGATTCTTTAGATATTATAGAAGAAGATTTAAAAGATCATAAAGAAGATAAGAATTTATTGATGTATTGTACAGGAGGTATTCGTTGTGAAAAAGCTTCTGCCTACTACAAACATAAAGGATTTAAAAATGTATTTCAGTTAGAAGGTGGTATTATAGAATATACACGTCAAGTGAACACAGAAGGCATAGAAAATAAATTTATTGGTAAGAATTTTGTGTTTGATCATAGAAGAGCAGAAAAAATTACAGATGATGTTATTGCAAATTGCCATCAATGTGGAAAGCCTTGTGATACCCATACTAACTGTGCTAACGAAGCTTGTCATTTATTGTTTATACAATGTGATGATTGTGCTGATCAAATGGAAAATACATGCTCTACAGAATGTCAAGAAATTATTCACTTACCTTATGAAAAACAAAAAGAGCTTAGAAAAGGAAAAGGGAATAGCAATAAAATTTTCAAAAAAGGAAGAAGCGAAGTATTGAAATTTAAGAAATAAAAAAACCAATAAAAAAGACCTCATTAAGAGGTCTTTTTTATTTATAATAATCAAATACTAAAAGTAACCTAGCGAATTCTAAAAAGATTTATAAAGCATCACTTTTAAAATTATATTTGATGAGTAATAGATACATTCATTACAGTAAGGTAGTTTTAAAAATAGCCTTTTTTCATTCTTTAATATTGTGTATATTTACCTATTAAGCAATAAAGAAGTTTTTTATTGCAACTATTTAATAATCAGAAATAAAACTTTAGTTATAACTATAGACTGTTAATTAACTTCTAAAGACGAACAACTAAAGACTAAATATATATGGCATGTGGAAGTTGTGGTACAACAGAAAATGGAGTACCAAGAGGTTGTAAAAGTAATGGAAATTGTGGTACAGGAACCTGTGGTTCTGGTAGCGAAAAACTAGCTGTTTTTGATTGGTTGTCTAATATGACATTACCAAGTGGACAAGAACGATTCGATATTTTTGAGGTACGATTTAAAAATGGTAGAAAACATTTTTTTAGAAATGTAGATAATTTAACCATTTCTATGGGAGATGTAATTGCTGTAGAAGGTAATCCTGGTCATGATATTGGAATTGTATCTCTTGCAGGAGAACTTGTAAAAGTTCAAATGAAGAAAAGAAATGTGCCAATTGATAGCGAAGACATAAAAAAAATATATAGAAAAGCTACACAAAAAGACATTGATATTTGGCAGCAAGCTAGAGCTAGAGAAGAAGAAACTCAAAAAAGAGGAAGAGAAATATTAGGTAGGTTAGGGCTTCAGATGAAATTGTCTGATGTAGAGTTTCAAGGAGATGGAAATAAAGCTACTTTTTACTATACTGCTGATGCAAGAGTAGATTTTAGACAATTGATTAGAGATTTAGCTAGTGCTTTTTCAATTCGTGTAGAAATGAAACAAGTAGGTGCTAGACAAGAAGCAGCAAGACTTGGAGGTGTTGGCTCTTGTGGTAGAGAATTATGTTGTTCTACATGGCTTACAGATTTTAGAAAAGTAACCACAGCTGCAGCTCGTTATCAGCAATTGTCTTTAAATCCTTTAAAATTAGCTGGGCAATGTGGAAAGTTAAAATGTTGTTTAAATTTTGAATTAGATACCTATTTAGATGCATTAAAACCTTTTCCAAAACAAGATGTTGTTTTAAAAACAGAAAAAGGAGATGCTGCTTTTGTAAAAATGGATATTTTTAAAAAATATCTTTGGTATACTTATAAAGAAGAACGTACAAAATGGTTTAGATTAACTTTAGACCAAGTGCAAGAAATTATCGCTTTAAATAAGCAAAATAAAAAATCGAGTTCATTAGAAGATTATGAATCTGATATTGAAATTCCTGAAAAAGTTGATTTTGAGGATGCAGTAGGTCAAGATAGTTTAACAAGGTTTGATGTACCTAAAAAACGTAAAAGAAATAATAGAAACAAAAAAAGAAGACCAGCCACAGCTGCTGTTGCTTCTTCAGAGAATAAAGAAGATAAAAAACAACAGCCTAGAAAAAAAGTTAATCATCAAAAATCAACTGATAATTCATCAGCATCTAAAACTGTAAATAAAAATAAAAACAGGAGAAGAAATTTTAAAAATAAAAGAAATAATCAATCTAAAAATGGAAATAATTCTCAAGAAAAATAGGGGTTTAATTTGTTTTTTTTCATTGATGTTTCTTGTTTCTTGTTCAGATAATTTAGTGTTTACAGAATACAAAACATTAAAAAATTCAACTTGGAAATCAAATGAGAAATTAACATTTAATTTTACTGTAAAAGATACTACACAGCCTAAAAATCTGTTTATTCATGTTAGAAATAATAAAGATTATGCCTTTAGTAACTTGTATTTAATTACCAGTTTAAATTTTGCAAATGGTACAAAAATTGTAGACACTTTACAATATGAAATGACAGATGAATATGGGGCTTTTTTAGGAAAAGGATTTTCTAATATTAAAGAAAATAAATTATTCTATAAAGAAGCAAAAATTTTTCCAACTAAAGGAGAATATCAATTTATCATATATCATGCTATGAGAAAACAAGGAGAAATAGAACCAATTTCTACTTTAAAAGGAATTCAAGATGTTGGTTTTTCAATAGAAAATTAAAAAATGGCAACAAAGAAAAAAACAAATTTTAAAAAATACATCCTTTGGTTTTGGGCTACTATTTTAGGAGGTTTATTAGTTGTAATACTTTTATTTTTTACAGCTTCAATAGGTGGTTTTGGAGCATTGCCCACTTTTGAAGAATTAGAAAATCCACAAACTAATTTAGCAACAGAAGTTATTTCTGCAGATGGTGTTACCATTGGTAAATATGCAACAGAAAACAGAACGCCTATTAAGTATAAAGAATTACCAGAAAACTTAGTACAAGCTTTAGTAGCTACAGAAGATGAACGTTTTTATGAACATTCTGGAATTGATTTTAAAGGTTTTGCAAGAGCCGTTATTAAGTTAGGAAGAGATGGTGGTGCTAGTACAATAACACAACAATTAGCTAAAAATTTATTTACGAAAAGGGCCTCTAGAAATATTTTTAAAAGAATAGGTCAGAAAATGAAAGAGTGGGTAGTCTCTGTTAAATTAGAAAGACAATACACTAAGCAAGAAATCATTGCAATGTATTTAAATACTCAAGATTTTATTTTTAATGCTGTAGGTATTCGTTCTGCAGCAAGAATTTATTTTGGAAAAGAAGCTAAAGATTTAGACGTTCAAGAATCTGCAATTTTGGTAGCTATGTTAAAAAACCCAAGGCAGTATAACCCTAATAGAGAAATATCTAAAGATAAATCTAGAAGAAGAAGAAATGTTGTTTTTTTTCAAATGGCAAAAAACGGATTTTTAACTCAGTCTGAGAAAGATTCACTTCAATTACTTCCTTTAAAAATTAATTACACACCAGAAAGTCATGATGAAGGTTATGCTACTTATTTTAGAACACACCTTCAAAAAATAATGCGAAATTGGGTAGAGAAAAATCCAAAACCAAATGGTGAGGAATACGATATTTTTAAAGATGGTTTAAAAATTTATGTGACTATAGATTCTAGAATGCAACAATATGCAGAAGAAGCTGTAAAAGAACATATGGCTAATTTACAAACGTATTTTTTTAGAGAACAAAAAAGAAATAGAACAGCACCTTTTTATGACATTGAAAGAGATCAAATAAGAGGAATATTAACAAGAGCTAAAAAGAATTCAGAACGTTACAAAAGACTAAAAATAGCTGGTGTTTCTTCTAAAAGAATAGACAGTATTTTTAATGCTAAGACTAAAATGAATGTATTCTCTTGGAGAAGAAATATAGATACAATTATGTCTCCAATGGATTCTATAAAGTATTACAAGCACTTTTTAAGATCAGGCTTAGTTTCTATAGAGCCACAAACAGGTCATATAAAAGCTTGGGTAGGTGGTATAGATAATAAACATTTTAAATATGATGCTGTTGCTCAACAAAAAAGACAAGTTGGTTCAACATTTAAGCCATTTGTATATGCAACTGCTATAGATCAATTAAGAAAATCACCTTGTGATATGTTGCCAAATACACCTTATACAATACCTAAAGGTAAATATGGTATACCAGAAGAATGGACGCCAAGAAACTCTCAAGAAAAGTATGGAGGAATGATGACTTTAAAAGATGCATTAGCAACTTCAACAAATGTGGTAACAGCTAATTTAATAGATCAGGTAGCTCCAGAAAATGTAGTTCGTTTAGCAAAATCTGCTGGAATCGAAACTGAAATTCAAGCAAACCCTTCTATAGCATTAGGTGCAGTAGATCTATCATTGTTAGAAATGACAAGTGCCTACAGCACATTTGCTAATAAAGGTTTACGAGTAAAACCAATGATTATTACAAGAATAGAAGATAAAAACGGAACAGTTTTAAAAGACTTTATTCCTAAAACAAAAGAGGTAATTAGTGAAGAATCTGCATATGTAATTTTAAAGTTATTAGAAGGTGTAGCAGATTCTGGTTCAGGTATTCGTTTACGATCATCATTTACAAGTTCTGGTAAAGCTTCAACTGGTTTTCCTTATAAGTTTACAAATGCAATTGCTGGTAAAACTGGAACTACACAAAATCAATCAGATGGTTGGTTTATGGGTATTGTCCCTAATTTAGTTACAGGGGTTTGGACAGGTGGAGAGGATAGGGCTACTCATTTTGCTGGTATTACTTATGGTCAAGGTGCAAATATGTCTTTGCCTTCTTGGGCTATCTTTATGCGAAAATGTTATGAGGATAAATCATTAAATGTGAGTAAAGAAGATTTTGAGAAACCAGAAAACTTAACCATAAAAGTTGATTGTGATGAGGTTATAGATGAAGATAAAAAAGTAATACAAAAGAAAAATACTGATACAGATTTTTAATAAAGCACAATGATAAATAAGAAAGTTAATAATGTAGAAGAAGCTTTAAATGGCGTAAAAGACAGAATGACTTTTATGTTAGGAGGCTTTGGTTTATGTGGTATTCCTGAAAATGCAATATCAGAATTAGTTAAGTTAAATGTACGAGACGTAACATGTATATCTAATAATGCAGGCGTAGATGATTTTGGTTTAGGTTTACTTTTACAAAATAAACAAATCAAAAAAATGATTTCTTCTTATGTAGGCGAAAATGATGAGTTTGAACGTCAAATGCTTTCAGGAGAATTAGAAGTAGAATTAACACCACAAGGTACTTTAGCAGAAAAATGTAGAGCAGCTCAAGCTGGTTTTCCTGCCTTTTATACACCTGCAGGTTTTGGAACAGAAGTAGCAGAAGGTAAAGAAACTAGAGATTTTGATGGTAAAATGTATGTTTTAGAACCCGCTTTTAAAGCAGATTTTGCTTTTGTTAAAGCTTGGAAAGGTGATGCTGCAGGAAACTTAGTATTTAAAGGAACTGCAAGAAATTTTAATGCTAATATGTGTGGAGCTGCAAAAATTACAGTTGCAGAAGTAGAAGAGTTAGTTCCTGTTGGTGAATTAGATCCAAATCAAATTCATATTCCAGGAATTTTTGTTCAAAGAATTTTTCAAGGTAAAAACTATGAGAAAAGAATAGAACAAAGAACAGTAAGACAAAAAAAATAGGTATGGCTTTAGATAAAAACGGAATTGCAAAACGTATTGCTAAAGAAGTAAAAAATGGTTACTACGTAAACTTAGGAATTGGTATTCCTACTTTAGTAGCTAATTTTGTTAGAGATGATATAGAAGTTGAGTTTCAAAGTGAAAACGGAGTTTTAGGAATGGGACCTTTTCCTTTTGATGGAGAAGAAGATGCAGATATTATTAATGCTGGTAAACAGACAATAACTACAATGCCTGGTGCTAGTTTTTTTGATTCAGCAACAAGTTTTTCTATGATTCGTGGTAAGCATGTACATCTAACTATTTTAGGAGCTATGGAAGTTGCAGAAAATGGTGATATTGCCAACTGGAAAATTCCTGGTAAAATGGTAAAAGGTATGGGTGGTGCTATGGATTTAGTTGCTTCTGCAGATAATATAATCGTTGCTATGATGCACACCAATAAAAGAGGCGAAAGCAAACTATTAAAAAAATGTTCTTTGCCTTTAACTGGTGTAGGTTGTGTTACTAAAGTGGTCACAAACTTAGCAGTTTTAGAAATAAAAGAGAATGCTTTTCATCTTTTAGAAAGAGCCCCTGGAGTTTCTGTAGAAGAAATTCAAAATGCAACAGAAGGTACATTAATTGTTAATGTAGAAATCCCTGAAATGAAAATATAAATGAATACATTAAAATATATTATTCCTTTTCTATTTCCTATCTTAATTATTTTATTTGGCTTAATAACTTATAAAGTATTAGAGTTAGAACCTAATTTTTATACAATTCTGATAAATATTGGATTGGCATATATTTTATCTCCAAAATATAAAATAGTTCAAAAACAAGATGGTGAAGAAGAACAAATGAAATGGTTATTCTATAAAAAAGTTGTAATTAGAAAAATATAGCATTATCAAATGAATAGAATTGCACAATATCCTAGATTAGTTTTTGTATTTTTTTTCGTTTTCATTTACCTGATTACTTATTTGTCAGGAATTGAAAACGCCATGTTAAGAACTGTTTTTTCAATAACCTTAGCTTTTGTAATTTCTCCAAGAAGAAAAAAATTAAAAACTCAAACAGGAGAAAAAACTCAAGTTATTTGGATTTTTCTTAAAAAACCTATCATTTTAGAGTAAATGAAAATTATATCTTACAATGTAAACGGAATTAGAGCTGCCTTAAAAAAAGGTTTTTTAGATTGGTTACAAGCAGCAAACCCTGATGTAATTTGCATACAAGAAACCAAAGCACATAAAGAACAAATTGATGTTTCAGAAATAGAAAATGCTGGGTATCCTTATCATTACTGGTTTTCTGCACAAAAAAAAGGATATTCTTCTGTAGCTATATTTTGTAAAGAAAAACCAAACCATATCGAATATGGAACTGGAATCGAAACTATGGATTTTGAAGGTAGAAATTTGCGAGTAGATTTTGATGGGGTTTCAATTATGAGTTTGTATTTACCTTCTGGTACAAATCTAGATCGATTAAATTTTAAGTTGACGTATATGGATGAATTTCAAGCGTATATCAATCAACTTAAACAAGAAATACCTAACCTTGTTATTTGTGGAGATTATAACATTTGTCATGAAGAAATAGATATTCATAATCCTAAAATGAAAGGAGTTTCTGGTTTTTTACCAGAAGAAAGACAATGGATAGGTTCTTTTATAGATAGTGGTTTTATAGATAGTTATCGATATTTAAATCAAGGTGTTCAAGAGTTTTCTTGGTGGAGTTATAGAGCCAATGCTAGAGCAAATAATAAAGGTTGGAGGTTAGATTATGCAATGGTTTCTGAACCTCTTAAAGATAAAATAGCAAGAGCCTATATTTTAACTGAAGCCAAACATTCAGATCATTGTCCAATAGCATTGGAATTAGATATTTAAAAATGAAACAAATTTTATTATTTTTCTTTTTTTCGGTTTCAGTTTTTTCTCAAACGAAAAAAGATATATTAATCATACCTAAAAAAGATACTTTATTTATAGCTAAAGACACTATAAAACAACCTATTGATCCTGCTTTTTTTACAGATAAAGACTTAAAAGTAATAGACAGTTTATTGGTTGATGAAAAATTTAATTCAGCATTATTAGATACTTTAGAGTATGTTATAGATGATAAAGATATTATAGGCAATACCAATCTAGTGTTAACTACAGAATTATTAAAACAGAGACTTTCTGTTTTAAATGATAACACTCCTTTTAATTTAGCTTACAATCCATCTTTAGAAAAAGTAATTAACAGCTATTTAAAATATAGAAGAAAGTATTATCCAGCATTAATGGCTAAGGCTAAGTATTATTTTCCAATGTTCGAGCAATATCTAGATCAATATGACATTCCTTTAGAAATGAAATACCTTGCCATTGTAGAATCTGCTTTAAAACCAAGAGCAAGATCTAGAGTTGGTGCATCTGGTATGTGGCAATTTATGTATGGTACTGGAAAACAATTTGATTTAAAAGTAAGTTCTTACGTAGATGAAAGATACGATCCTGTAAAATCTACAATAGCTGCTTGTAAATATTTAAGTCAATTGTATAAAATATTTGGAGATTGGGATTTGGCTTTAGCAGCTTATAACTCTGGTCCTGGTAATGTTACTAAAGCTATAAAAAGATCTGGAGGGTACAAAAACTATTGGAATATTCGCCCTTTTTTACCAAGAGAAACAGCTGGTTATGTGCCTGCTTTTTATGCAACAATGTACATTTTTGAATATTCAGAGGAGCATAAAATTTATTCAGATTTACCAAAATTTTTCGATTTCCAGACAGATACTATTCAAGTTAAAAGAACCATTTCTTTTGATCAAATATCAGAAATCATAAATGTTGATGAAGAGGTTTTAACATTTTTAAACCCCTCTTATAAATTAGATATTATACCTTTTATAAAAGACAGAAAATATGCTTTAAGATTACCCACCACTAAAGTTATTGAGTTTTTAAATAAGGAGAAAGAATTATATGCTTTAGCAGAAGCAGATGATGCCAAAAGAGAAAAACCTTTACCTAAATATTTTGAGATGGACAAACGCGTTCGTTACAAAGTAAGAAGTGGAGATTATTTAGGTAAAATTGCAAATAAATATGGAGTTAGAGTAAGTGATATAAAAAGATGGAATCGCTTAAAAACAAGTAGTTTAAAAATAGGTCAACGATTGTATATTTATCCAAAAAGAATTCCAAGAGATATTGCAAAACCTAAGGCTAAGAAAGACAATATTGTTAGCAGCAGCAAAAAGAAATCTGGTAAATATGATGTTTATGTTGTAAAGGAAGGAGACTCACTTTGGACCATTGCACAAAAATTTAAAGGAATTTCTGCTGATGATATTAAAAAATGGAACAATATTTGGAGTGCTAAAGGTTTAAAACCCGGAACTAAACTTAAAATTTATAAAAGTTAACCTCATGAAAAAAATTATCCTAGTATTTTTTGCTACAGTATTATTAATTTCTTGTGTCGGAAATGACAAAATGATTCTTAGAGACTCTATTGGAAAAATTAATAAAGTAATGGTCGTTGCTAAAATTAGTGATTGGACAGGTGATGTTGGTCAAGAAATTAGAAACACTTTTGGAGAGCTTCAAGTTGGTTTGCCTCAACCAGAACCAATTTTATCTGTATCTCAAGTTGCACCTAATGGCTTTAGTTCTATGATGAAATCTAGTAGAAATATACTAATGGTTTTAGAAGGTGAACAAGAAGGGATTTCTGTAAAGAAAAATGTCTATGCACAACCACAAACTATTGTCTATCTACAAGCAAAAAATGACGAAGCAATTATTAATATATTCAACAAAAATAAAGAGAAAATAAAGAGAATATTTTTAGATTCAGATATAGCTTTTACTCAAAGTATTTTTGCAAAAAATAAATTAGATGATTCTAAATATAAAACATTACAAAATTTAGGTATTTCATTAACCATACCAAATAAGTTTAATACAGTAGATGATACAGGAGATTTTTTATGGCTTAGAAATCACTTAACAAGTGGTATTGCAAAATCTGGAAGTAACAATATTTTGGTATATTCTTTACCTTTAGAAGATGGGCTACAAGTTGCAGATAGTATTGTTGTAAATAGAAATAAAATTGGTAAAAAATACATTCCTGGTTATAAAGAAGGTATGTATATGATTACAGAAGAGGCTTATACACCTTTTACTTTTGATGCTGTTGTTGATGGTAAAAAAGCCTATGAAACTCGTGGGAAATGGGAGGTAAAAGGCGATTTTATGGCTGGTCCTTTTGTAAACTATACTGTTTTTGATGAAAAAAATAATAGACTTATTGTGGTAGAAGGTTTTACTTATGCACCTTCTGTAAGTAAAAGGGCTTTTCTTTTTGAGCTAGAAGCTATAGCAAAGTCTTTAAAAATAAAATAAAAAACATCAAAATAATATTAAAAATCTGAGTATTAAAAGCTCAGGCTTTTTTTATGTTATAAATTTCATGAATTTATTTTCATATATTGAGTATCAATCAATAAACTTTTTTATTATGGAAATGAATATTTACATTCTTTTTATTGCAGCAATTGTACCTATGTTAATAGGTTTTGTCTGGTATGGTCCTTTATTTGGCAATGCTTGGATGAATGAAATGGGTTTTACAAAAGAATCCTTAGAAGGAACTAATATGGCTAAGGTTTTTATTTTAAGCTATATTTTTAGTCTTTTATTGGCCTTCTTTTTACAGTTCATTGTAATCCATCAAATGGGTGTTTTTCAAACACTAATTAATGAACCTGGGTTTAATGAAGAAACAGGGACAGCTTTTGCTTATTTTCAAGATTTTATTGCTACTTATGGAGATCGATTTAGAACATTTCAAAATGGAGTTATTCATGGTGTTATGTCTGGGTTATTTTTTGTTTTACCAATCTTATCAATTATAGCAATGTTTGAAAGAAAATCTTTTAAATATGTAGCAATTAATGCTGGTTATTGGATAGTAACTCTAGCAATAATGGGAGGCATTATTTGCCAATGGTTATAAAAACTAACTATAACAAGAATAAAAAAGCTTCACATTTGTGAAGCTTTTTTATTTATTAATATCCTATTTTTTGTCTTACTCTTTGCAGCACATCATTAGCAACTTTACTTGCTTTTTCTGCTCCAACTTCAAGTGCTTCATCAATTTCATGTTTATTTTCCATGTAATGATGATACTTAGCTCTTACCTCAGAAAAGGTGTCAGTAATCAATTCATATAAAGCTTGTTTTGCATGTCCATATCCATAATTTCCACCTTCATAATTTGCACGCATCTCAACAATCTGTTCATCAGAAGCTAATAATTTATATAAAGCAAAAACATTATCTGTATCAGGATTTTTAGGTTCTTCTAAAGGAGTACTATCTGTTTTAATACTCATTATTTGCTTTCTTAATTTTTTATCTGCTAAAAAAATATTAATGATATTGTCTCTAGACTTACTCATCTTTTCTCCATCAATACCAGGAACTAATTTAGTATGTTCTTGAATTTTTGCTTGTGGAGCAATAAGTGTATCACCCACTATATTATTAAATCTATTGGCAACATCTCTTGTCATTTCTAAATGCTGTAATTGATCTTTACCTACTGGTACAATCTCAGCATCATACAATAAAATATCTGCTGCCATTAACATTGGGTAAGTAAACAAACCAGAATTTACATCTGCTAATCTATCTGCTTTATCTTTAAAACTATGTGCTAAAGTTAATCGTTGATAAGGAAAAAAACAGCTTAAATACCAAGACAATTCTGTAACTTGAGGTATATCACTTTGCTTATAAAAAACAGTTTTATTGATGTCTAAACCACAAGCAAGCCAAGTTGCAGCAGTGCTGTAAGTGTTGTCTCTTAAGACATCTCCATCTTTAATTTGTGTTAAAGAATGCATGTCTGCAATAAATAAAAAAGATTCATTTTTAGGATCATTTGCCATTTCTATTGCTGGTAAAATGGCTCCTAATAAATTTCCTAAATGGGGTGTTCCAGTACTTTGTACACCTGTTAAAATTCTTGACATTAATTTTTTATTTTATCAATTTTTACAAGAGTGAGATTGATGAAAAATCTCTAAAAGCACAAAAATAAGGTTTTGTATATGAAAATCCATCAAACAAAAGAATATTAGTATTTTTGGTGTTTATGAAATTTTTGAAAATACCTTTTTTACTAATTTGGAGAGTATGGTTTTACATACTCATTTTTATTACCATTATGATTATGGTACCTTTTTTATTAGTATTAACGTCAAAAGAAGAATATTACCCTACATTTTGGAAAATGGTTAGACTTTGGGCAAAAGTGCTAATTTATGGGATGGGATTTCGTCTTAAGATTCAGGCTGATGAAGTTTTAGATAGAAAAAAAAGCTACATGTTTTGTCCAAATCATGCTTCGTTAATGGATCCGTTTGTGCTGATTGCTTTAAGTAAAAACCCAATAGTTTTTGTTGGTAAACAAGAGTTTGTTAAAATTCCGATTTTTGGTTTTTTCTACAAAAGAGTGGTAATTATGGTAGATAGAAGTAGTCCAAAAAGTAGAAAAAGAGTTTATGAAATGGCTAAAAAAAGATTACAAAATGGAGTAAGTATGGCTATTTTTCCTGAAGGATTAGTACCAACAGAAAATGTAATTTTGGCCCCTTTTAAAAATGGTGCATTTTCTTTAGCTATTGAATATGAAATACCAATTGTGCCACAAGTTTACTTAGATGGTAAACGTTTATTTTCTTGGGATTTTTTTAAAGGCGGACCTGGAGTTTTTAGAATTCGTCAACATAAATTTATTCAAACAAAAGACTTAGAACAGTCTGATATGCAAAAACTAAAAGAAAAAACTTTTAATATTATTTACAACGATTTGGTAAATGACAAAAAGTATATGAAAGATACAAATAGACCTAATAATGAAAGAGAATTTAAATCACCTTTATCCTAAAAAAGAAGAAACATTAAATATTCTTTCTCATGGATTAGGATTTTTATTGAGTATTGTAGCATTACCATTTTTAATTTTAAAAAGTTTAAATTTTATTGGTTTTTGGAAACCATTAAGTTTCATTATTTATGGTTTAAGTATGATTATTCTATATGCTGCATCTACATTTTATCATGCAGCAAAAAACCCAAAAAAAAGAAGAAGATTAAATATTTTTGATCATGCAGCAATTTATGTTTTAATAGCAGGTAGTTATTCGCCTTTTTGTTTGGTAGCATTAGACTCAAGTTTAGGTTGGTATATGTTTGTTTTTGTCTGGTTATTTGCTTTAGCTGGGGTAATCTTAAAATTATTTTACACAGGTAAATTTGATAAACTTTCAACAGCTCTTTATTTACTTATGGGTTGGCAAGTGGTTTTTTTTATAAAACCATTAATGGCAAGTTTAACTTTAGAAGGATTACAGTTTTTGTTTGCTGGCGGAATTTTTTATTCTGTAGGTGCAATATTATATTCAATAAAAAAATTACCTTACAACCATGCTATATTTCACATATTTGTTCTTTTAGGTAGTTTGAGCCATTTTTTAGCAATTTACAATTTATAAATTACCAACTTTTAAAAGGATTTTTACTGAGGTATGAATTATAATATTCTTTATTTCCAGTAACTTCTTTGCCTAACCAATCTGGTTTTTTAAATTTTTGATGTTCGCTATTTAATTCAATTTCAGCAAGAATTAATCCTTGGTTATCAGCATAAAACTCATCAACCTCAAAAATTAAATCATCATTTTTAATATAATACCTTTTTTTCTCAATAATAGTAGGTTCACACAATAAAAGTAATTGTTCTGCTTCTTGTCTATTTATTTCTTTTTCCCATTCAAAACGAGTGGTTCCAGAAGCATTAGATGCCCCTTTTATTGTTAAAAAAGCTTTATCATTAGTAACTCTAATTCTTACATTTCTTGTATTATCAGAATTTAAATAACCTTGTTTAAATACTTCTTCTTTATAGCTTAGGTTTTTAAAATCTTTGTTTTTTACTAAAAACTTTCTTTCTATTTCTATATTCATTTAATTGTTATTTTGATAAATACCAAATACAAAATCTGATGGGTTATGTTTTAAAAATTCATCTTCGAGAAGAAAAATTTCTTCTAAAATTTGCTGCTTTTCTTTATCAATATCATAAAAATGATGAGATATATCTCTAAATGCACTCATTAATAAATTACCACCATAAGGTTTTTCTAAAACTGTATTAAAATGTTTATGAATTGATGGCATTATGCTTGAAGAATCTACACATTCTGATGGATCTGCAATTATCATTCTTAAAGTTCCTACACCTCTATATTTATTTTTTAGAAACCTACTTTTAAATCTTACTCTATATTTTTTGGGTATTAATGCTATAGCTTTATTAATTGCTGCAATTTGATTTTTAGAAAATTGATGTCTAGTTGCACCAACAAATTCGTTAATGATTAACAAACCATTAGGTTTTATAAGTTGTTTTATTCTGTTACCTAAAAATGAATCAATTTTATCAAAATGATGCAATGAGGCTTTAAAAAAAACAATATCAAACTCTTGCACTTTAAAATGAATATCATAAATGCTTTTTGCAATAAATTCAATATTTGTTAGGTTTTGTTTTTTTGCAGAGGTAGAAGCTTTTTCAAGAAGATTTTCAGCGATATCTAAACAGGTGATTTTTTTAAAAATATGAGTGTTTTTTGCTAGCTCTATTTCAGTATTAGAAATACCAGAACCAATAGAAAGTAGTTTTAAATCTTTTTTATCTTTTAAGGTAATATTAATTAAGTAACTTATATAATCTTGTTTTTTATCTCCAGTAATTAAGGTGTTCCACCTTTCTTTTACTTTAGGAATAGACCAGAAGTTTGATGATTGAAAAGAACTATTATTAAATGCACTTTTTGTTCTTTTCTCTTTATTAAAAGTTAGTTTTGATAAGAAAAAACCATTTCCTCTTTGTACAACTTTAAAATAAGTGTCTATAAAATCATCTAAAGTTATGAATGGCATTAAATTTTATTTTAAAACAGTTATTTACAGGTGCACTAAGATACGTTATTAGTCGTTTTATCATAAATAAATAATATATTTGATGTATATAAATTAACATGAAAAAAATACTTTTTCTTTTCTTTTTTTTTAATTTAATAAACCTTTATTCTCAAGTTGATTATAGTGATTCTTGGGAAGATTTTTTCTCTTACAACAACGTTAAAGATTTTGTAAAAGTAGATAATATTATTTATGCTTTAGCAGATAATGCTGTTTTTAGCTACAATGAATCAACTTTAGAAATTAGTAAATTTTCATCTATTCAAGGTTTATCTGGAGAAACAACATCAAGTATTCATTATAATAACACATTTAAAAGATTAGTTATAGGTTATGAAAATGGTTTAGTAGAGGTTATAGATGATGATAATTCAATTACCATTGCTTCTGATATTATTAACTTTAACCAATCTAGTAATAAAAGTATAAATCATATTTCTGAATCTGGAAATACACTTTATTTATCAACTCCATTTGCTATTGTAGAATATGATATTGAGAAACTAGAATTTGGAGACACTTTCTTTATTGGCAATGGTTCATTATCATTAGCCATAAACAAAACTGTTATTCAAGATAGTAAAATTTATGCTGCAACAGAAGATGGTCTGTTTACTGCAGATGTAACAAGTAATCTTTTAATTGATTTTAATAATTGGACTCAAGAATTTTCTGGAAGAAACTTTAGCAACATAGAAAGTTTTAATAATCAGATTTACTTAACTGAAAATACTATTCTATATCAATATGAAAATAGTCTGTTAAGTCAGCAAAGAAATTTTTTTGAAAGTATTACAAATATAGACGCCACAACAAATAGTTTAACTGTATCTCTTAATAAAAAAGCGATTGTTTTAGATTCTGGTTTAAATCAAATAATAGAATTTAATACTACAACAGATTTTGATTTTACATTATCGAAAGCTTTTTATGAAAACAACACAATATATCTAGCAACATCAGAATATGGTGTTTTAATATCAAATAATGTAGCAAACCCTTATCAAGAAATACATCCAGAAGGACCTCTATTTAATGAAGCTTTTAACATAGATGTTTTAAATAGTAATTTATGGGTGGTTTATGGTGGTTATAGTGCAGTTTATGGGCCTAATTTTATTAGAAAGGGATTTAGTCATTTTAATGGAGAAAACTGGATTAACACAAGATATGACCCAACATTTCCTTTAACAGATTTAAATTACATTTCTATAGATCCAAATGCTGAAAATAGAGTTTTTATAAGCTCTTTTGGAGACACAAGAGATGTAAACAGTACCTTAACAGGAGGTTTATTAGAAGTAGAGAATGATGTTATAAAAACATTTTACAATCAATTAAATAGTCCCTTACAAGATATAGAGGCTAATGATCCTAATAGAGTTACATTAAGAATTAGTGGAACTGTCTTTGATAACGAAGGTAATTTATGGGTGACAAATATTGGTGTGCCAAACGAATTAAAAAAGTTAAGTGCTTCTGGTCAATGGACAAGTTATGATGTTTCTGCTGCAAAAACTAGAAATGCCTTTGGTTTAAGCGAAATAGAATTAGATAGATCTGGGAATGTTTGGTTTGGTACTAGAGGAAATGGAGTTTTAGCTTTTAATGAAAGAGCTAATACAGCAAAATCTTTAATAGCTACACCCAATTTAGGTAATTTGCCAGATGCAAATGTAAAAACAGTTGCAATAGATAGAAGTAATAGAGTTTGGTTAGGTACAAGAAGTGGAATGGTCGTTTTTAGAAATGCATCAAGTATTTTTACTTCTGATGTTGTAAATGCCCAACCTATAATTATAGAAGAAAACGGAATTGGAGAAAGACTTTTAGGAGACCAAAATGTGAATTCTATAGAAATTGATGGAGCAGATAATAAATGGTTTGGTACAGATTCTGGAGGAGTTATTTATACAAATCCTTCTGGGTTAAGAACAATAGCTAATTTTAGTAAAGAAAATTCTCCTTTACCTTCCAATAGAGTATTAAAAATTAAAGTTGATGATAGCTCTGGCAAAGTATATTTTGCTACAGATAAAGGTATTGTTGCTTATAATAGTAATGTTGCACCTTTTGGAGACACTTTAGGAGAAGTTTATGCTTATCCTAATCCTGCTTTAAAAAACCATGCAACAGTTACAATTACAGGAAGAAATGGAACAACTTTACCTAAAGGAACAAACGTAAAAATTCTTGATGTTGCTGGTAATTTGGTTTATGAAACAAATGTAATTGAAGGACAAGAACTACAAGGAGGTAAAGTGGTTTGGAATAAAAAAAATCTTGCTGGTAGATCTGTGGCTTCTGGAGTTTATATTGTTTTACTTACTAATGAAGATTCTTCTGAAACATCAACCACAAAAATTGCGATTGTAAATTAATGTCAATTATTACTACAAAAGCTATTGTACTAAGCTCACTAAAATATGGTGAAACAAGTTTAATTGTTAAATGTTTTACAGAACAAGAGGGGTTAAAATCTTATTTAATTAAAGGTGTTTTATCTTCAAAAAAAAGAAGTATAAAAGCCGCTTATTTTCAACCTTTAAATCAACTTTCTTTAACAGCAAATCATCATCAAAAATCTAATTTACATCACTTAAAAGAAGTGCATGTAATACATCCTTACAAAACCATCTATGCAGATATTGTTAAGCAATCTGTAGTCTTGTTTTTATCAGAAATTCTAACTAGTACAATTAAAGAAGAAGAACAAAACATTCCATTATATAATTATTTAGAAAGCGGTCTTAATTGGTTAGATGTACATGATAAAATTGCAAACTTTCATTTATTATTTCTTTTAAATTTAACTAATTTTCTTGGTTTCTATCCTGATGTGTCAAATACTGATAGTAAATATTTTAACCTCTTAGAAGGCAATTTTACTTCTCAAGATTATTATAAAAATAGTATTTCAGATAATGAACTTTATCAATTTAAAAAGCTGTTAGGCATAAATTTTGATAATATAGAAAAAGTTACTTTCAGTAAAAATGAAAGACAACTAGTTTTAAAAATTATTATTGAATATTTTAAATTACATTTGGGCAATTTTAAAAATCCGAATTCTTTACAAGTTTTAGAAACCATTTTTAGTTGATGATGAGGTACAGTGTTTTTATTTTTTTATGTTTTGTGTATAGTATTTCTTTAAGTCAAAACGTTAAAATTTTAGATAAAGAAACAGGAAAAAGCATTAGAAATGTAACTGTTTTTAATGATAGCAACACCATTACTTTAACTTCTAATAATGATGGCTTTGTAGATATTAGTTCTATAAAAGAAAATGAAACAATATATTTTTCTCATTTATCTTATGCTATTTTTAGTATTACAAAGGCGAAATTAAGAAAGCAAGATTTTATAGTTTACCTATCTAAACAATCAGAACAGTTAGATGAAATTATAATCTCATCATTTAAAAAAGCAGAAAAAAGAAAAAGAATAGCAGAACAAATTGCTGTTGTTTCTCTAAAAGATATTCAAAAAGTATCTCCACAAACTTCAGCAGATTTATTGGCTACAATACCAGGTATCAAAGTTCAAAAATCACAATTTGGTGGAGGAAGCCCTGTAATTAGAGGAATGGAATCTAACAGAGTGCTTTTAGTGGTAGATGGTGTAAGAATGAATAATGCAATTTACAGAAAAGGGCATCTGCAAAACTCAATCACATTATCTCCTAATTTACTAGATAAAACAGAAGTTATTTTTGGACCTTCTTCTGTAATATATGGTTCTGATGCTTTAGGTGGCGTAGTTCATTACTACACAAAAACGCCTAAATTATCTGAAGAAAAAAAAGTTGCAAGTCAATTTTTTTCTAGATTTTCAACAGTAAATCAAGAAATAACAACCAATGTTTCTGCAGAAATAAGCTTTGCAAATTGGGCTTCATTTACAAGTATATCTTATTCAGATTTTGGAGATTTAATGGCTGGTAAAAATAGAAGACATGGTTTTAAAGATTGGGGTAAAGTATTTTATTTTTCAGAAAATGTAAATGGTAATTACAATCCAAATCCTACCTTAAATACAGACCCTAATTTATTAAGAAATACAGGTTATAATCAAACAGATGTGCTTCAAAAGTTTTTTGTGCCTTTATCTAAAAGTACTGATCTAAAAGTAAACCTACAATACTCTAGTTCATCAGACATTCCAAGATTTGATCGTTTAACAGAGTTAACAAATAGTGCAGACCCATCTTCTTTAAAGTTTGCAGAATGGTATTATGGACCGCAAAAAAGATTGTTAATTTCTTCTCAGTTGTTATTAAACCCAAATAAAAATTGGTTAGAAAGTGGTGCAATTACAACTGCATATCAAAATGTTCAAGAAAGTAGAATTCAAAGAAAATTTGGAAGTTTAGATCGTTCTTACAGAGAAGAAATAGTAAATATTTTTAGTATTAATGGAGATTTTTCTGTCTCATTAACAGAAGATAAAACAAGAACTTTAAGTTACGGTTTTGAAGTTGCATACAATGATGTAATGTCTAATTCTTATGGTCGAACTTTAAATATTTCTAATGGAGAAATTGATGGTTTTTCAGGAGGCTTTAAAGTACAATCACGTTATCCTGATGGAGGGAGTGATTTTTTAACATCAGCTATTTATGTAGGCTACAGACAAGATTTAAATAGTAAGTCTACTTTAAATACAGGCATAAGATTTACTAATATTAATAAAAACTCAACTTGGATAGATGAGACGTTTTTAACCTTTCAAGACAAATCAATTTCTAGAAATAATTCTGCAATAACAGCAACTTTGGGTTATGTATATAAACCGAATACAAATTGGCAGTTAAATGGAGTATTATCTTCAGGGTTTAGATCTCCAAATATAGATGATATTGATAGAGTAAGAGAAAAAGCAGGTAATGTAACCATACCAAATATTCATGTTTCACCAGAATTTGCATACAATGCAGAAATAGGAATTCAAAAATATTTTAATAATAGAAAGTTTAGAATTGGAGGTAGTTTTTATTACACATTATTATATAATTATATCCAAAGAGATTTTGTTTATAACCCAGATGGTTCTATAAAACAAGTACAGTTTGATGGTGATTTTGGTAATGCTGTTAATAATCAAAATAAAGGAACTGCTTATGTTTTAGGTTACACAATAAACTATTTAGGTAAAATATCTAAAACCATAAATACAGAAGGATTTTTAACGTATACAAAAGGTAAAACTTACGATACAGACGAACCTATGTCTTCTATACCTCCTTTATTTGGCCAGTTTTCTATCAATTATAAAAAAGAGAAAATAGAATTAGGGTCTGTAGTTAGATTCAATGCTAAAAAAAATATAGAAGATTTTAATTTTACTGAAGGCATAGATAATCATGAATTAACTCCAGTGGTTAATCCTAATGCGAGTAATGATCGAGATAAATTTTATGGTTCACCAAGTTGGATGACTCTAGGAGTTAACGGACGTTATTTTGTAAATGATAATTTTTCCTTACAAGCCAGATTAGACAATATTTTTGATGAACATTATATTGAATTTGCATCTGGTGTAGCTTCTCCAGGTAGAAATTTATCCCTATCTTTTGTGGCAAGTTTTTAGAAGATATATTTATTTTTTAAAGATTTTGCATCAAACTTTCTTATTAAATTGAGTGATTCTAGAATAAAATGGATTGATCAGCTAAAAGGTTTTGCAATTATTTTAGTTGTTTATGGGCATAATTTTCCGCTTTTAGAAAATTATATTTATAGTTTTCATATGCCTTTATTTTTCTTTTTAGCAGGTATTTTTCATCCAAAAAAAATAAATTATCATCATATCAAAAAACGAGCAAAACAGATTTTAATACCCTATTTTATTTGGGCAGTTTTTCTTTTTTTATTTTGGTATTTTTTAGGAAGAAAATTTGGAGAATCTTTAGATAAAGTAAATGACCCTATAAAAAACTTTATAGGAATATTTTATGCTCAAGGAGACTATGAGTTTATGAGTTGGGGTATACCTATGTGGTTTTTACCATCAATTTTTGTAACCTTTGTTTTATTTGGATTAATAACAAGAATAAAAAAAATACTTTTTCAAATTCTACTGTTATTATTTTGTATACTCTTAGGGTTTTTATTACCTAAAATTTTTAATTCTTACTTTTTTTGGAGTTTAGACGTTGCTTTAGTTTCATTGTTTTTTTATGCTTTAGGTTTTTATTTTAAAGATTTTTATTTGTTTCTAAAGTTAAAAAATAAAACATTTTGGTTTTGTTTAATCTTTGCTTTACATATATTCTTTTCTTTTATTTTTATTAATAAAGTAGATATGTATAGAGCTATCTATGGCAATTATATTGTATTTCTTTTAGCTGCAGTCGTTGGTATTTATTTTTGGATGTTTATATTTAAATACTTAATAAATTCAAGTTTTTTTAGTTTTTATGGTAAAAGCACAATTGTTGTTTTAGCACTTCATGGTAGGGCATTAACATTTATAAAATCAATTTTATATTTTGTTTTTGGGTATACTGTTTTTAATTTTAATGAGTTAGAAAAGATAATTTTAGTTTTTTTGCAACTAGCAATTTTATATTTACCTATAATTTATATAAATAAATTCTTGCCAATTTTAAATGGAAAAATTAAAAAAGTATAAAGAAGAAGTTATATTTCATATAGGTTTAAATATAATATTTTCAGTATTTATTACACTATCTCCCTACACTCATATTCCATTTGGAGGTTTAAAAGGATTTTTATTTTATCTAGTTCACTTTCTTGTTTTACAGTTTACAGTTTTTGGATGTATTTATATTTTAAGCTTAATTAAAAAAGTTTTTTTAATCCTATTTCCAGTTATTTTTTTAATCCTTTCAGGTATTTCTTTTTGGGTTTACACACAAGATATAAGTATAAATTCAGGAATAATACAAGTTATTTTAGAAAGCAATTTCGATATTGCCATAGATATTATAAATTTTCACTTCTTAGCATATTTGTTTTTTGGTTTAATAATAGTATTGTTTTGGATACTTAAATTCAAAAAGTATAGAATAAGCTCTGTAAAGTCACCAATATTTTTTCTATCACTCTTATCTTTTTTAACCTTTTTTCTTGTAGAGAAGTATAAGTTTGGAACGCTTAAAAGAAAACTACCTTATAGCGTATATTTTGCAACTAAAGAGTTTTTTAAAACGGATAAAGTTTCTCTAAAAAAGGTTTCTCAAAACGTTTATTCTAAAGCTAAAGACGTAAACATTGTTTTCGTTTTAGGAGAATCTGTAAGGTCAGATCATTTAGCTGTTAACGGATACAACAAAAACACAACACCACTTTTAGCAAAACAATCAAATTTAGTTTCTTTTACCAATGTTTATACCTCTTTAACTTACACAGCAATTAGTTTACCTCAAATACTTACTGATAAATCTCTAGTTCATACAACAACTAATGAATTTACAAGCGTATATAGTGTACTTAATTCATCTGGATTTAATACAATTTGGATTGGAAATCAGTCTTTAGAAAAAAGTTACGAAGAAATTGTAAAAACTAATAATTCTGTAAAAATTATAGATGAATTCCATTCTGTGTTAAGTTTTAAAAAATTAAAAGATTTAGAATTACTTGCTTCTTTTAATCTAAAAAACAAAAACACAATTACAACCTTACATATGATTGGTAGTCATTGGTATTATAATAGTAGGTATGACAAAAGCTTTGAGAAGTTTACACCTGTAACAACTAGTAAACATGTAGGATCATCAACAAAAAATCAATTAATTAATTCTTACAATAACACAATCTTATATTTAGATTTCTTTTTAAATAAACTTATAGAAGATATAAAAAAATCTGACCAAAAAACGGTTGTTATTTATCTTTCAGACCATGGAGAAACGCTTGGAGAAGAAGGAAAATGGTTTCATGCTCAAGATCATAAATCTTCTAAAAATCCAGCAATGCTAGTTTGGTCTTCTGATAGTTATTTAGAAGAAAACCCAAATTTTATAAAGAATTTAACCAGTAAAAGAAATGATTCTATTTCAACCGATTTTTTATTTCACAGCATACTACACTTGGCAAAAGTAAAAAACTTCGATTACAATTTAGATTTGAGTATTTTTAAACAATAAAGAAATTTTATTTTTTCTTTTTGCCTTCATCAGTAAAATTTTCAGAAATAGCTCTTTCAGTTTTTACAATAGCAACTAAAATAGATAATGCAACTAAAACCATGGGCTGCCAAGTTAATTCGCTTTTAGCAAAATTAGCTAAGACTAAACTTGCTAAAAAAGATAGACCACTGTATTTTACAAAAGCTTTATTAAACGTATTATTAGCAAAGTCCCAAATTTGTTGATTTAGCATGGTTTTATGAGTTCTATAACCATATAAATTATTTATTTTTTTTGGTGGAAATTTCCAAAATATAATACTCAATAAAAATAAGACACCATTTGTGGTTAATACGTAAATAAATGGATTCATTTTTTAATATTTTATTTGTTAATTGGTCTCATTAATCCTTCTTGAGAAAATGAGGCTACAAGTTTACCTTCTCTAGTAAATATATTGCCTTTTACTAAACCTCTTGCTCCAAATGTATTTGGAGATTCTGCAGAAAATAACATCCAGTCATTAAAATCAAAGTCTCTAAAAAACCACATAGAGTGGTCTAAACTAGCAGTCATTGTATTCGCAAAACTATATTCTTTTCCATTAGGATTAAAAGCTGCATTTAAAACATTATAATCAGAAATATAGGTAAGAATCTGATGCTTTAAAGCAGTATCCATTTCAGGAATCTCTCCTTTTAATTTAAACCAAATATGTTCTATTGGTTTTTTGTTTTCTGGTTTTAAAGGGTTTTTAACTTCTACAGGTTTAAAATCTACAGGTCTTTTAATACTTAAAAAAGACTTTATAGATTTAGGTAAAACAGCTCCGAATTTATCAACCATATCTACCCAACTTAACAGTTCTTCTGGCTGTTTTAAATTCGATTCCATTTGAGTTTGATGTTCAAAACCATTTTCTTTTTTATGAAAAGAAGCTGCTAAAATAAATATGGTTTTTTGGTTTTGAGAAGCAGTAACTCTTCTAGTAGAAAAACTACCACCATTTCTCATTTCATCTACCTTATATTGAATGGGTAAAGTTAAATCACCTGCTTCTAAAAAATAAGAATGTAAAGAGTGCAGAAATCTATTTTCTGGAACTGTTCTGTAAGCTGCATTAATTGCTTGTGCAAGAACTTGACCTCCGAAAACAATAGCACTACCAATAGTAACACTAGTTCCAGAAAATGTATGGTTATCTAATTTATCTAAATTTAAAAGAGCAATAAGTTCTTTAGTATTATTCATTTTTGATATTTTTAAAGGGGAAATGTTGTCTAAAAGGAGATGGTTGTATGTATTGTAAAAACAGTTTTACTATTTTATTTGTTATACCTTTTTTATGTCTTAAATACATTGTTAAATCTTGAGGTTTTGCCCCAACAGAACTTTTTATTTCACTTGCAGTTCTTCCAAAATTTAAAGTTTTTAATTTTTTTGCAATTGCAATTTGAATATAGTCATACAACATTCTTTGATAAATAGCATATTGTCTATTTAAACTATAATCTAAACCTACAAAATGTGCATCTAGAGAGTTTTGATTAATCATGCCAGACATAAAACCAATAATTTTACCATCTAACTCATAGGTTTTAAGAATATATTTTTCTCCAAAAGCACTTTTTAATGTTTTATAACTTTCTAGATTAAAATGGCTCAAATTAAAATCTGCATTATTTACAACTTTCTTATAAAGAGCAGTCATTTGTGGTAATTTATTCTCTATGTTATGATCGTTAACTTCTTTAATAATGATCTCTTTACTTAATTGTAATGCTTTTTTTGCCTTTACTCTAAATTTAGTTTTTATTGCATTTAAGTAATCTTCAAAAGAGATCCAATCTTCATTTATTTCTAAAATCATATTTGGTTCTACAGAAAATGGATGGTAGTTGTAGTTCTTTAATTCATCTGTTATAAATAAAGATTCATTTACAAAATCTTTTAGTAAAAAGGCGTCAATATTTATACTATTATTTGAGTTTACGAAATGTAAAATAGCTTTAGCAAGGTTTTTAATAACTTGTTTTTTATCTTGACTATGTGTTATAAAAATACCATGCTCACCACTTACAAATGTATTACCAGATATAAGTAGTTTTAAAGCTTTTTTATTTGGTAATATGTATAGTTTTCTTAATAGATTTTTTATTTTTCTTATAAAATCTTCAAAATTAGTTTTTACTGTATCTAAGTAAAAATCTACTATTTGAATCGAAGCTAAAGCTATTGGTTTATTAGAATTATCTACTAAAATTATATAGTAAAAATTAATTTCAGAATGATTTATTTCTATTGATTTTAAAAAATCTCTATGAAAATATAAATTATTTTCACACTCTAATTGAGTCCAAATTTCGTTAGAAATTTCATCAATAGAAGAAAAAAATAATGCTGTATTTGAATTAGAAGAGAAATTCAATAGGTTTTTATTGATTTTGTTTTAATCAAACGTAAAATTACGCATTTATTAAAAAAGGATATTTAAAATGTTAATTATAACTTTTCTTTAACAAAGTAATGTTACATAAAAAAGTCATTTGAAAATGTTAAAAGTATCTTTGTACCTCATAAAAATCCTTTACCAAATTAAACTTAAAGGTATTATAACTAACCAATTATGAGAAAAATAATTCTAGGAATTCTAGGTGTTTTACTAATTGCAGGAGCAATTTTTTTAGGAAAGTATTTTATAGATAATAATCAAAAACCAAAACCAAAATTTAAAAGAATTATAAATACGGTTTTTGTAAACAATGTAGAAAACCAATCTGTACCTATTATGTTGTCTGCTAATGGTAATTTAGTAGCTAAACATAAAATAGACATTTTTTCTGAGGTTCAAGGAGTTTTACATACATCAAATAAACTATTTAAACCTGGCACAAAATATTATAAAGGTGAAACTTTATTAAGTATTAATAGTGAAGAATTTAGAGCCAGTTTACAATCTCAAAAAAGTAATCTTTATAATTTAATTACCTCTATTTTACCTGATATTCGTTTAGATTATGCTTCTGAGTTTACAAAATGGGAAAGCTATTTAAAAAGTTTCGATTTTAAAAAATCAGTACCAAAATTACCAGAATTTTCATCAGATAAAGAAAAGTATTTTATTTCTGGTAGAGGTATTTTAACAGCTTACTACAATGTGAAAAATTTAGAAGTAAGACTTGCCAAACATCAAATTAAGGCCCCTTTTACTGGTGTTTTAACAGAAGCTTTAGTTACTTCTGGTTCTTTAGTAAGATCTGGTCAAAGATTAGGTGAGTTTATAGATACAAGTGTTTATGAATTAGAAGTTTCAATTAATGCAGAATTTGCAGACTTACTTAAAGTAGGAAATACTGTGCAATTATCTAGTTCAAACAATACTACTATTTATACTGGTAAAGTTGCAAGAGTAAATGCTAAAATAGATCAAGTATCTCAAACTATTTCTGCATTTATAGAAGTAAAACATCCAGACTTAAAAGAAGGAATGTTTTTAGAAGCTAACTTAAAAGTAAAATCAATTGATGATGCAATAGAAATTTCTAGAAAATTATTAGTCGATAATAAAGCAGTATATACTGTTAAAAATGATAGTATTTTAAAATTACAAGCTGTGAATGCAGTTTATTTTGGTTCAGAAAGTGTAGTGATTAAAGGTTTAGAAAATGGAGCAAAAATCTTGTCTCAACCTTTACCAGGTGCATTTGATGGTATGATTGTAAAAATCAATAAAAAGTAATTATAAGATGAGAAAAATCATAAGTTACTTTATAAAATATCCTGTTGCAGTTAATGTAGTAATTATTGCATTTTTTGTATTTGGTATAATTGGAGCTTTAAAAATGAAGTCTTCCTTTTTTCCATTAGT